>ENA-OZGF01000125-OZGF01000125.1-human-gut-metagenome-genome-assembly--contig:-NODE-125-length-43750-cov-9.156585_pt1 | contig 43750 bp, 21 predicted proteins | sample MGYA00245116_ERZ653657 | MGnify/ENA primary metagenome ERZ653657 (study PRJEB26926, sample SAMN06165034) | human gut metagenome | biome: ENVO:00009003; feature: ENVO:2100002; material: ENVO:00002003...
ATAAGCGTTTGTCTTTCAAATCAATCCATCAATTAGATAAGAATTTAAAGTAAAAAGACGGCTGTCCTATCGATAAAACAAAAGGACAGCCGAATTCTTATTATTCAACGTATTTATTATAGTCAGTACCATTCACCAAAGTTTTGTCACCAACTTTTATAGTCATTTCATTAGTCACATCTACTATCCCTACAAATGGACTAACGGGAGTATAAGTTCCTGATTTCTTTTGTTGACTGGCAACAGCACTGAAATTCAAAGCCGCCTGTTCCTGAGAAGTCAGCAAATCAGCAGAGCAATTATTGAAAATAATCACTCTATTATGGGTTGTATTATTTGCCACATCTCCAATAAACTTAGAAACATATCCCAAATTGCTTGTACAATCTCCGTTCAACGCCAATGTGATATTACTGGTATGACAATCTGTAAAGGTTACACTATCATACAAAGAACCTACCAAACCACCATAAGAAAATGATGCCGCAATGTTCGCCTTTTCTACCTTACAACCGGTTAATGTAGCTGTTGCATCTGATGTACCTTTGTTTTTTTCGATGTAACCGATCAAACCGCCTACACGGAAAGAGTTGGTCCCTTTAGTCAAAATTTTCACATTCTTAGCTATACAATTGGTATAAGTTGTGCCAGTTCCTTTGGAATATCCCACCAATGAGCCCACCCATTTGGGAGATTTTTCAGCAGAAGGCTCAATCGTTACCCTGTCAAGGGCTATATCCTTAATTATAGCATTTCCATATACTGCTGCAAACAACCCGATACAAGCTTCGGGAGTATAAATGGTTGCTTGTTGATTTAATAAATACTGGCTCATATTCAGGTTAGAAATCGTATGTTTTCCTCCATCAAATGTTTTGCCGTTTATAACCATCCCCAACCAGGGCTTATTATTCAAATTAATATCTACACACAGTTTAGCATCAGCATCTACTGTTACAGGAAGAGAAGCAGCCGTTACCGAAGTCGGCGCTTGTTTAGACTGGAACCAAGCCAGTTCGGCCGCACTTTTAATTTGATAAACATTACCCTCCTTCTGAGGTTCGGTCTTGGTTGTTCCATCCCATGTATCCTTAATCAAGGTAAAACGATTGTAATCTGTTCCTTTTACTAAAGTCGTACTATTAACCGTAATAGTTCCCCCATCCACTTGAGCAGGAATGAAAGGACTCGTAGCATCAGCCAAAGAATAATGTTTCGCCGCTGAAACAGCAGCATTTATCACCTCTTGTGAAGCATCTTTTGCGTAAGTATAATCTGCAATATCACCATAACCAAAGGACTTCAAGTTTTCTTCGGTGAAAGAAGCATCCACACTGCAATCACTATCTATAGTAACCGTACCCACCAGGTTAATATCTCCAATAAACTTGGACATATAACCACTCCAAACTTTAGGACCATAAAAATCACCGGAAAATGCTCCGTATTTTGCACTGGAATTTTCATTGACAGACAACTTGATATTATCCACATCACAGTTATTGAACGTTCTATCCGCACTTCCTTGCACTGTTCCTACCAGACCTCCGATAGAGAAACTACCTTTTATTGTAACGTTACTTGCTGAACAGCCTTTCAATGTCACTGCTTTATCAGTACCACTCATCTTGCCAATAAATCCAATCAAACCGCCTATACGGTAGGCATCCGCACTGTTACTCTCAATCTTCACATTTTTAGCATGACAGTTTTCATACGAAGTTGTACCGTAAGAGTATCCCACCAAAGCACCACTCCATTTTGCATCGGCACCATTACCGGTTACTTCAAAGCCGTCTATCGTGATATTTTTAATCTGAGAACCCGGTTTAGTTGCCGCAACCAGCCCTACACAGGCATTGGGAGTATATTTACTCTGCTCCGAAAGTACAAAATTATCCACCCGTATATTAGAGATGGTATGATTTGCGCCATCAAAAACAGCATTTTCACCCAATACCATGCCAATCCACGGCTGTTGCTTCATGTCAATATCAGCACATAGTGTAACATTTCCCGTCATTGTAGCAGGCAGATCTTTTCCGGTTGTTGCTTTAGGAATTTCTTTCGACTGATAGTAAGCCAGTTGTGCAGCCGTATAAATTTTACCATCCGTGGGTGTTGCTTCCGCTACAGAAACGCCATCCCATTCTGATTTAAAATTAAACTTATCGGTATTACTGCCGCCCACTTTCTCAACAACTCCAGATCCATAGGAAGTTACTGTGGTTTCACTGGTATTATCGCTAGCCAATGATATTTTTTCCACTGTACCATATACTTCTACATTACCCCCGGCTATGACAAGTTCCTTCACTGTCACCCCTTCTTTTACAACAAGGGTATTGGCAGCTGTTTTAGCAGTCACTTTTGCATAAGTGGCTTTACCGTCAACTGCATCCAGAGTAACAGTAGAAGCAGGTAACTCAATCTTAAAAGAAGGTTCCGAAGATACACCACCTGCTTCTACAGCGGGAATGGCCACTCTTACAGTTTTGGCAACAGAAGATCCTTCTCCTTCAGAAGATTCCTTTATGGCAATTTCATTGGAAGCACTGATTTTATCAAAAGAAATGCTGACAGCCTCATTTTCCGAATTACTCTTTTTAGGCAATGCTATTTCCGGTGATTTTTCACTGTCCGGAACGTCTGCTATCACTATCGCATTGGAATTTTTCAATGCTTCGGTGGCTTTCGCTACGCTTTCTACTTCCGTAGGAACCTCGCCTATTACTTTATCGATAGCGACTGTAGCATAAAGTCTTACCCCACGTTCTGCCACGACTCCTTTACCATCATCCCCTCTGAATGTTTTGATGCTGAGTGTATTCTTATTATCTCCTGCTACTGAAATATTCAGTTCCGGATATGTATTGACAGGGATAGGGAAGTAGAATTCCAAGTCCTGAAGAGCATCGGAAACTGCAAAATTAATGGTAACCACTTTATTATCTGTTCCACTCACCTCTGTCACATTACTATTCGTTAAAGTTTTTAAAGTAGGTATTCCTTCGGCAGTGAAAGTAATTTCTACATTACCCGCAATATCCGGAGCATCTGTTCCTTGAGATGTCAAGATAGCCCGTGTATATCCGGCAGGGATGTTTTTCACTATAATATAGATTAAAGCCCCTGCATTCTTGAATGAAACTTGATTTTGTGCATCTTTACTTATCAGGCACGCCATAGGTGCCCCATTGTTATCTTTCGGATTTTCAGATTTATACGTATAAGAAACAGGCATATCATAACTTATCTTTGTCCCATCATATGTTACATCTTTGGAATAAGGATAGTAAGCTACCTTCTTCTCTCCTTCACAGGAACCCGAAAACTCCGCACTCTGTGTACCCGCCTCACTAGAAAGGGTATATTCATTATTTACATATGAACCAAAATTGTTCGATTGGGAAAATATACCGATTTTATCTCCGGCACTCCACTTTACAGATGCCCCATCCATATAAGTTCGTGATTCGACGGATGGTATCGTAGCAACCAATATGTCATTGCCTGTTCTTCCATATTCTTCCTCAAATGTTTCATTTGAGCAGCCACTCATTGCAAAAATAAAAGCGGCAAAGGATAAATACATTATATTTCTCATGATGATAAAATTTTATTAATTCAAAGGCCTGTCTACATAATCAGGAGCACTTACTGCAAATCCTTTTTCCACTTCTACTTCGATAACCTCCACTTTAGGAGCCTCATACATTTCCATATTGTTTGTTTCCATAATTTCCGTACAATAAATTTAGATTATAATTTTTCAATGATTCTGTTCAGACATTATACGCCCCAATTATACCATAGAATATTTTTTATAGAAAGATGCTATAATTGCCGTCTGTGGGCAGAAGACTCCTGGCGGTCCGGTGACATATACTGTGTCTCCGCAACCTCGACTTGACAGATAACGGGAAATAAGGATTCGCATTCCCGCTTGCAGTGTTGTTTTCATACGTCTGTAAATGTTAGATCAGTCTATCTTGTCAAAAGACTTTGCCTAACTCCCCCTCCTCTGTTCGGCGATTAACAATAAAAAAGCGTGAGGGCTGTATCTTGTTTATCTTATCATCGGGCCTTCGCATTGCCTTGTACCTAGATAAACAACAGCCACCCACGCCATTAGGTATATAGATGCCACAGTAATGGCAGGTATATAACACAGACGTGAGCGTTGTTGTTATCATCTTCAGGTACAGTTCAAAGTTGCGAAGTTTGACGATAGAAGATAATTTCAATAACGCTTCTTAAAATATGTAACGTTCTACTACGCCATAGTAGAATAGTCGGTACAAATATAATAATTTCTTAAATAGGAAAAACGTTTCTTAGCGATTATTTTTAATAATTGCTACAACAAGCATTAAAAACACTTCTGTATTTCACAATAAATCGACTCAACATAACACCAATATTAATAGAAAGTTATAAGCAATTATGCCCTCATGCCCTCACTAAGAAGTTAACATATTGATAATGAATACTGAATGAATGATGATAGCATATTTCAAAAAGTATCTTTGCCCTCATGCCCTCATTCTACAGAACAAATAAAAAGAGTATATCTATCTGATAACCAACAACATGAGCACATACAAAGTCTTAATTCAAAAGTTTGTCAACCATCGCATTTTGAGCTTTTTCATCACAGTATACTCTATTTTACAAACATCCGATTACATTTTCATGCTGACAAGTTCTACTCATCGTACTTTCCTATTTGTTCTTTCTATTATTCGCAATTGCTTACTCACTAATGTGACTAACTCTAATCACAAACGTGACTAAAATTAATCACAAGTGTGATTAAGTCTAACCACTAACGTGATTAAGCAATTTCCCATAGTAAAGAACTGCAATATGAATGACCGATTATCATATAATGATCTCTATATAAACTATCAAGAACTCCCTAAAATGCAGTAGTTACCGTTGTTTCTCCTAGCAAAATATGATAAGATTCGTGTATATAAAAGGGATCTTGTAGGCATTATGCCATTTTTCTTCACCTAAAACGGCAAAATAGACTCTTTTCTCATCTGAGTGATTTTGAAACGAATTCAGCTATATCACATTGAATATAAACATATTAGATAATAATCAGTATAATTAAACAGTGAGAGCATGAGGGCAAATTGTTTCTTCAAAAATATGCTACCATCATTCATTTAACACTCATTATCAATGGATTATATACATAATGAGAGCATGAGGGCATATTTGCTTATAACTTTCTATTGTTACATAAGCGTTCTTTGAAATTAAAAGTTTTAGTTACGTATTCGTTCATAAATTTAGAGTGTAACGGTATGAAAAGAATGAATATGCTTACAAACAGAAAGTCATATAGGCAGGTAGATACACCACCCCTTCCTTTACACTCAGGTTTTTAGGATGAATCACATAGCTCCCTCCTATACGCTGACGAAAACTCTCGTTGAACCGGGTAAGAGAACGGATGGAATATTTATCATTCGATTTCACCTCTATCGGAAATATTTTATATCTCAGTTTGCTGTGGTTCGACAGGATAAAATCTATTTCCATGTCGTTGCGATGCTTCTCTTGATTGTATCGCGTGTAGAAGTACAGTTTGTGCCCGGCAGCCACCAACATCTGGGCAATTACGTTCTCGTAGAACATACCCTCGTTCACCGACAGTTTTCCCAATAAGATTTCCCGATAAAGCTCACCGTCAGAAATCTCATTTTCATCAAATGTATGACTGATAAGTAGTCCCGTATCCCCCATATAACATTTCACATATGTTCTGTCCTCATTCAGCGAAAGTCCCACGTTAGGGTCCGAGCAGTTAAAGCATTCATTGGCAATCATCGAATCGGAGAGCCAAAAGAAAGTATCATGATATTTTGGAAAGCTCGCCCCCTTTTCAATGCGATTCATCACTACACGTCTTTCGGAACGAGAAAGAAAAGCCGGAATCTGGTCAAATATACTTAGTACACTCGACCTGTAGCCAGACTTTATCTTCTTTATATCATTCCGGTACAGTGTCAGTATGTCTCTTTTTTCCATATCGGCCATTTCGAAGTTCCGGTTGTTCTCCAGATACGCCGACAGACTTTTCGGCATACCGCCCACAATCATGTATTGGCGGAACAGCAGCATAGCCTTGGCGTGAATCCCCTGTTCCAAAGGTACCTTTTTATCAAAGCATTGGCGGATATATGCCATCAATGGCTCTTCATTCATAGCCCAAGCAAACTCCTCAAAGTCCATGGGGTACATAAGTAGTGTCCTCTCTTCAGAAGGAATGGTAATATCATTTACATTCTCCTTTATGGAGATTAGCGAGCCCGTCTCTATATAGTCGAACCGTCCATCTGCAACCAGATACTTTATCGCTTGCCGGGCTTTCGGAAACTGTTGTATCTCATCAAATATGATAATTTGGCGGGACCGTATTTATCATAGGTGAGATGGGCGTATCCGACAGATATGCTTGCTTCAAGACTCCAGAATGTGCTGAGCAGCCATTGGTGTCCATAGGTAATGCCGCAACCTATCAGATTACCCTGATAACGGTTGTTCTTGACTGTGGTGAAAGGAGTGGTTCCACCGAAATTGTATTGGGCGAAATGGGCTTGCACTCCGAAAAAACTTCCTATGAATGTTTCATTGAGCCACCAACGGTATTCGGGCTGGATCAGAATGTGCTTCATTTTTTTGTTTTCTCCCAGATTCCAGGGATTATAGTTGACACTCAGATTGAATGAATGGGTGTCGTCACACCTTATTTCTCCTCCCAGGTTGAGAGTGCCGGTAAGGTCATAAAGAACATTGCTTTTTACAGCGATACTTTGAGCCGGGGCTATACGCGGAGTCATAACTGCCAGCATGATTGCTATTATAAATAAGTAAGAATGTCGCATTGTCAATATTTTTATTTTGTTTTTTTTCTGTTACTTTAGAAGTAACGGAAGGGGAGGAGGGAGGCGAAAAAACATGAAAACAGCAGTAAGATAAAGATTTAGTGGCTGTTAGAGAAGATAAAAGACCGGAAATGTGGCTTCACTCATATTGACAATCGGAGTATGGGTAGGGAGAGGTATATGCGGAATAAAAAAAATTTTAAAATAAAAACGAAAAAAAAGTGTAGAAATCTTGCATTGTATTTAAGGTTTGTATACTTTTGCTTCCAAAATCTGTTCCGTTACTTCTAAAGTAACAGTCTTGTAATTTGTTGTTTTATAATGTAATGTGAAGTTTTAAAATTGATTATATAGAAATATTAATGTGATTAATTATTACTTTATTTGCTCTGTCTAATTCATCGTTTTTAAAGCTTTTCAAGTAGGTTTCGGTCACCTTTGTGGAGGAGTGCCCCAGGGCATCACAAATCAATTGTTCCGAAAAGTGACAGTATTTAGCCAAAGTGGCCCAAGTGTGGCGGCTGGTGTAGGAACTGACGTTGAGTTTGATTCCGCAGTATACCGCCAGTTGTTTCAGGTCATAGTTCAGTTTCCGCAAGGCATGTTGGTATTCTGCATACTCTTCTTCGCTTTTCCGGTTTCCACTGAGAATGGGAAGCAGGTAGGGGGAGGCGGAGTCTGTATTTTGATACCGTTTGATAAGGTTCATGGCAGCGGGAGGAATCTCGACGGTGAGCAGGGCTCCTGTTTTGTGGCGGCGGTAGGAGATAACGGAATCTTGCAGGTCTGTTTTGCGCAGGTGTGCCAGATCCACAAAGGGCATTCCGCGTAACAGGAACATCAGGGTAATCCATGCCCGGCTCTCTTTCATGCTTTGCGGCAGGGGGCGTGGAAGGGAGGCACTTAGTAATTTGCTCATGTCTTTGGCATCGAGGGCACGTTTGGTATTGGCTTTTACGCCGGTATATACGTGACGGAAAAGACGGGGCTTTTCTTCCGCCAGACCATCGTCCACGGCTTTGTTGTAGATGCTTCGCAAGGTACGCATATAAGTGGAGACAGTGTTCCAGGTACATCCCTTGTTGCGCAGGTGGTTCTCAAATTGTTTCAGGCGTGAACGTTCCATCTGGTTGAACCGGATGGCATCGGTCTTGCAGAAGAGCATGAAGGCGTTCAGGGTGCTTTGGTAGATGTGGGCGGTACTGAAACGCTCTTCTTCTTTTAGCGACCGGATAAGTTGTTTCATAAATAGGGTCAGGTTAGATTTCTTTTTCATTGTTTTTTTCGTTTTGAATGTTAGGTAATTCTGTTCCACAATACATTTCCTTTTAAAAGTTGGGTTTGCCCCCGTTTGTTCATCAGCTTTTTTTCTTTTTGTGATAGCTTGTGCTTTTTCTTCGCTTTTTGACGATTGGCGGAGGTCTTGTGAGTACGTCTTGTTGTTTTTTTCGTCTAACTGTAAATAATTTATATGAAAAGAATGAAAAATATCAGGCTAGGAACACTTGTCGCATGTATGTGCGTGTTATGGGGGTGCGAGAAACCCAATGTGAATATTGTGATGCCGCAGGAGGCGTCGAACCGGGTGCTGTTTGCAGGAGAACATTTGAAGAAAGCGCTGGAAGATGCGGGGTATTCGTCTGTTATGTTGTCGGATACTGCCGGTGTGGATAAAGATGAGGTATGCATCCGTCTGGAACAGGCTACTGATACAGCCGGACTGAAAAAGGAGGGGTTTACCATTTCTACCCGTGGAAACATGACTACGGTGACAGGAAACGACGGAAGCGGTGTGATTTACGGCTGTCGGGAATTGATAGATCATGTAGGGCAATACAAGGATTTGAAGTTTCCGGCACAGCTGACGGATGCTCCGGAAATGGTGCTTCGCGGAGGTTGTGTAGGGATTCAGAAAATGGAATACCTGCCTGGAAGAGGGGTGTATGAGTATCCTTATACGCCGGAGAGCTTCCCTTGGTTTTATGACAAGGAGCAATGGATAAAGTATCTGGATATGCTGGTGGAGAACCGCATGAATTCCTTGTATCTGTGGAACGGGCATCCGTTTGCTTCCTTGGTGAAGCTGGAAGAGTATCCTTTTGCCGTAGAGGTGGATGAGGAAACTTTCAAGAAAAATGAGGAAATGTTCTCGTTCCTGACTGCTGAAGCGGACAAACGCGGTATCTTTGTGATCCAGATGTTTTATAATATATTGTTAAGCAAGCCTTTTGCCGAGCATTACGGATTGAAAACACAGGATCGTAACCGTCCCATTACTCCGCTGATCAGTGATTATACACGTAAGTCGGTGGCCGCGTTTATAGAAAAATATCCCAATGTAGGTCTGCTGGTATGCTTGGGGGAAGCGATGGATACCTACGAGGATGATGTGGAATGGTTCACCAAAACCATTATTCCGGGAGTGAAGGACGGACTGAACGCATTGGGACGTACGGACGAACCGCCCATTTTGCTGCGTGCGCACGATACGGACTGCAAGATGGTGATGGATGCGGCACTGCCGTTATACAAGAACCTCTATACCATGCATAAATACAATGGTGAGTCACTGACTACTTACGAACCGCGCGGACCTTGGTCCAAGATACACTCGGACTTGAGTGCCTTGGGAAGTATTCATATCAGTAATGTGCATATTCTGGCAAACTTGGAACCGTGGCGTTGGGGATCTCCCGACTTTGTACAGAAGGCGGTGAATGCCATGCACAATGTACATGGAGCCAATGCCCTGCATCTGTATCCGCAGGCTTCTTATTGGGACTGGCCGTACACGGCGGACAAACTGGCGGATGGCAAACGGGAGTATCAGCTGGACCGTGACTGGATATGGTACAAGACGTGGGGACGCTATGCATGGAACTGTCATCGGGACCGTTCATCCGAAGTGGAATATTGGGACAAGCAGTTGGGCGATTTTTATGGTACGACTCCTGCCGAAGCCGGAGATATTCTGGAGGCATACGAGCAGAGTGGAGAGATTGCTCCGAAGTTGCTCCGTCGTTTCGGCATCACGGAAGGGAACCGGCAGACTTTGTTGCTGGGTATGTTTATGAGCCAGTTGGTGAATCCTTATAAATATACCATCTATCCGGGATTTTATGAGAGTTGCGGGCCGGAGGGCGAGAAGCTGATAGAATATGTGGAGAAGGAATGGAAGAAACAGCCGCATGTGGGCGAATTGCCGCTGGATATTGTGGCGCAGGTGGTGGAACACGGTGACAAGGCGGTGGCGGCCATTGACAAGGCTGCCGCAGCGGTGACTCGTAATAAAGAGGAGTTCGGACGTTTGCGGAATGACATGCATTGCTATCGTGAATTTGCTTATGCCTTTAACCTGAAAGTGAAAGCTGCTCAGCGTGTCTTGAACTATCAGTGGGGAAAGGATCTGAATGAACTGGATGCCGCTATTCCATTGATGGAACAAAGTCTGGAGCATTACCGCAAGCTGGTGGCATTGACGGATAGTACTTATTATTATGCCAACAGTATGCAGACCGCGCAACGCCGTATTCCTATCGGTGGTGACGGTGGCAAGAACAAGACCTGGAAAGAGATGCTGGTGCATTATGAAAATGAGCTGGCTAATTTCAAGGCGAACTTGCAGTTGCTGAAAGATAGGGCGGCAGGTAAGGTGACGGAAAGTGCAGCTGAGATAAAACCTTTGTCCGCCGCAAATGTGAAGATCCTGAACGGACTGGCTCCGGTGAAACTGGCGACGGGGGCAAACCTGTTCTCCAATGTACCGGGCAAGGTGGATGCACTGGCTGCCGAGCTGGAAGGGCTGACTGCTTATAGAATGAACGGGGAGGTGCAGCGCAAGGAAGGTACGACAATAGAGTTTGAAGCGGCTGCTCCGGTGAGTTTGTTGGTAGGTTATTTCCGTGATGACCAGAAGAAGTATGCGAAAGCCCCGAAACTGGAAACGGACGCTTCTGCCAATGATTACGGTCAGGCGGAACCGAAACTGACCAATGCCATACGCATAGCGGGTATGCCGCTGGCGAATGTACATGCTTATCATTTTGAGACCGGAAAGCATACCTTGTTGCTGCCGAAAGGATATACGATGGTGCTGGGATTTACAGACGCGCAGGTAACTCCGCGTAATGCGGGACTGGCAGGTGCGGAGGAAACGATGGACTGGATGTTCTATTAGTAGCCTTAATTCCAGAGGCCGGAATCGCAGTATGGCGTAAAATTTTCAAGTATATCTTGAGAATTTTACGCCATTTTTGTACATAGTTCTAAGATTTTTATAAGGAAAAGTTGCTTAACTGATAAACTTTTTCTATTTTTGTCGTATGAGCAGAAAGATAATAGCATACGAAAACTACTATAAAGATTTTTTTGATACTCTGGATAAAGGTACGCAAGAAAAAGTCCTATATGGATTACTCTTATTGAAGACTCAAGATAGACTACCGGCAAAGTATGTGAAGTTTCTTAAAGAGGGTCTGTATGAGTTAAGAATAGAGTGGCAAGGTAATATCTATAGGATTTTCTTCTGTTATGATGAAGGGCATATTGTTATATTGTTCAATGGCTTTCAAAAGAAGACGCAGAAAACACCAGATAGAGAAATTGATAAAGCATTAAAACTAAAGAAAGAATATTATGAGCGAAAAAGAACTAAAGATGTTTGATGTCGATGCACAGTTGGATGCTGTGTTTGGCAAAGAAGGGACTCCGGAGCGTAAGGCTGCCGAAGACAGGGCTAATGCTTTCTTTACCGGGCAAATAATTGAAGAGGCAAGGAAGAAAGCAAATATGACACAGGCGGAACTTGCCGAAAAGATAGGGACTAATAAGTCTTATATTTCCCGTGTGGAAACAGGAAAAACAGAGCCTAAGGTTTCTACCTTTTATCGTATTGCTTCTGCTTTGGGATTGAATGTTGAGCTGACCCCTGCTATGTGATGGTAAGAATAGAGAATGAGATAAAAGTTCTCTGAATGGGTACATTTTCTTCTTTTATCCGTCTTGCCAATAGATAAAAAAGATAATTATGAAGAAGATATTGATATTGGCATTTTTACTGTTGTCATTGGGAACATACGCCCAACGTGAAGTTCCGCAATCGCGCATGGAGCAGATTTATGAGGAAGCCAAGACTCCTTATAAATATGGGCTGGCTGTAGCTCCTGCCGACAACAAGCATAAAATAGACTGTCCTACCGTGTTCCGCGAAGGGGATAAGTGGTATATGACCTACGTGGTTTATAATGGTAAGAGCGGACTGGACGGGCGTGGATACGAGACATGGATAGCCGAAAGTGATAATCTGTTGGAATGGCGTACATTGGGACGTGTCTTGTCTTATCGTGACGGATTCTGGGATTGCAACCAGCGTGGTGGTTTCCCTGCATTGCCGGATATGGAGTGGGGAGGAAGCTATGCCCTGCAGACGTATAAAGGCAAGCATTGGATGACTTATCTGGGTGGGGAAGGGACCGGATATGAATCGGTGAACAAGCCGCTGTATATCGGTTTGGCCTGGACAGACCGGCCTTTGGGTTCCGCCCATGAGTGGCAGGCACAGGACAAGCCTGTGATGAGTATCCATGATAAAGACGCGCAATGGTGGGAAAAGCTGACCCAGTACAAAAGTGTGGTCTATTGGGATAAGGAGAAAACACTGGGCGCTCCTTTCGTCATGTTCTATAACGCGGCAGGACGGCATCCGGAAACGGATTTGAAAGCGGAACGGGTGGGTATCGCCTTGTCAAAGGATATGAAGAAGTGGAAACGCTATCCGGGCAATCCGGTCTTTGCACACGAGGCGGACGGAACCATCACGGGGGATGCGCATATCCAGAAAATGGGCGACGTGTATGTCATGTTCTACTTCTCGGCTTTTGAACCGAGCCGCAAATACAAGGCATTCAATACCTTTGCTGCCAGTTATGACCTGGTGCACTGGACCGATTGGAAAGGGGCGGATTTGATTATCCCTTCCAAAGACTATGATGAATTGTTCGCTCATAAAAGTTATGTGGTGAAACACAATGGGGTGGTGTATCATTTTTATTGTGCCGTGAATGACGCGGAACAACGTGGTATAGCCATTGCTACCAGCAAGCCGATGGGACGTTCGCAAGTGCATTTCCCGGAACGGGAGGTGAAGAACCGCCGGATGGTGATGGAACTGGATAAAGGATGGAAAACATGGCTTTGTGATAAAAGTGCATACGGGCAGGCGGACAATGCCCCTACAGTGGTGGATATTCCTCATAACTGGGACGATTATTACGGTTACCGCCAACTGACTCATGGCAATCTTCACGGTACTGCCATGTACGAAAAGATATTCATGCTGGATAATTCTCAATTTCCAATTTCCGATTCTTCATTCGGAAAACGTTATTTCCTTCGTTTTGAGGGAGTGGGAACGTATGCCACTGTTACATTGAATGGAAAGGACTTCGGCCGTCATCCCGTAGGGCGTACTACGTTGACACTGGATGTGACGGAGGCGTTGAAGCCGGGAGAGAACAGACTGGTGGTGAAAGCGGAGCATCCTGAAATGATAGCCGATATGCCTTGGGTATGCGGTGGTTGTTCTTCGGAATGGGGATTCAGTGAAGGTTCCCAGCCTTTGGGCATTTTCCGTCCCGTGGTGCTGGAGGCTACGGATGCAATACGCATCGAACCTTTCGGAGTGCATATCTGGAATGATGATAAGGCGGGAACTGTCTTTGTAGAAACGGAGGTGAAAAATTACGGGAAGACTGCCGAAACGGTGGAAGTGGTTAATAAATTCAGTAATGCGGATGGTAAGCAGGTGTTCCGCCTGACGGAGAAGGTGACTTTGCAGCCGGGTGAAAGGAAGGTGGTGAAGCAACAATCACCGGTGCAGAATCCTGTCTTATGGAGTACGGAGAATCCTTATTTGTATAAACTGGCCAGTATGATAAAGCGTGGCAAGAGTACTACGGATGAGATTAGTACGCCCTTTGGTATCCGTACCGTCAGTTGGCCGGTGAAACAGAAGGACGGTGACGGACGGTTCTATCTGAATGGACAGCCTGTCTTTATCAATGGGGTATGTGAATATGAACACCAGTTCGGACAAAGCCATGCTTTCAGCCGTGAACAGGTGGCAGCCCGTGTGAAACAGATCCGTGCGGCGGGCTTCAACGCTTTCCGTGACGCTCACCAGCCCCATCACCTGGATTATCAGAAATATTGGGATAAGGAAGGGGTCTTGTGGTGGACTCAGTTCTCGGCCCATGTATGGTATGACACTCCGGAGTTTCGTGAGAATTTCAAGAAACTGCTCCGCCAGTGGGTGAAAGAGCGTCGTAACTCGCCCAGTGTGGTGATGTGGGGATTGCAGAACGAAAGCACGCTGCCTAAGGAGTTTGCCGAAGAGTGTAGTGAGATTATCCGTGAAATGGATCCTACGGCGCGTACCATGCGTGTGATTACCACGTGTAACGGTGGTGATGGAACAGATTGGAATGTTATTCAGAACTGGAGTGGAACCTATGGTGGTGATGTGAATAAGTATGGCCGTGAATTGTCACAGAAGAACCAACTGCTGAATGGTGAGTATGGCGCATGGCGCAGCATCGGGTTGCATACCGAACCGGCTGCCTTTGACGCGAACGGCGTATGGAGCGAGGAACGTATGTGCCGGCTGATGGAAACCAAGATCCGATTGGCGGAACAGGCAAAGGACAGTGTGTGCGGACAATTCCAATGGATATTCAGCAGTCATGATAATCCGGGACGCCGCCAGCCGGATGAAGCGTATCGCCGTATAGATAAGGTGGGACCGTTTAATTATAAAGGACTGGTTACTCCGTGGGAAGAACCGCTGGATGTATATTATATGTATCGTGCCAACTATGTGCCGGCTTCCGAAGATCCGATGGTCTATCTGGCATCCCACACGTGGGAAGACCGTTTTGCAACAGGCCGCAGACGGGCTACCATTGAGGCGTACAGCAATTGTGACAGTGTGTTGCTGTACAATGATGCGGTGGATGCTGAATACTTGGGACGGAAACTGAATCATGGGGTAGGTACTCATTTTATGTGGGAGAACCGTGATATCCGTTATAATGTGCTTCGTGCCGTGGGATACTTTAAAGGAAAACCGGCAGCGGAAGATGTGCTGGTGCTGGACGGTTTGGAGAAAGCTCCTCATTTTGAGGCTCTTTACCGTGGTTCTGCTATAGTGCCTGTTGCTGCCGACCGGTTGAACGGAACAGATTTGTTGAAAGGAGCTGAGGGATATACGTATCTTTATCGTTTGAATTGCGGGGGAGATGCTTATACGGATACGTATGGTCAGGTCTGGGCGCAGGATAACAGCCGTTATTCTCATTCGTGGGCGGAATCGTTTATCCATCCGTCGGACAGTGTGCAGTTATTGAGCCCTTATCAGGCGAGCCAGCGTACCACGAATGATCCCATTCATGGCACTAGGGATTGGGAGCTGTTCCAGACTTTCCGTTTCGGACGCCATAAACTGAATTTCCGCTTTCCCGTTCCGGATGGCGAGTATCGTGTGGAACTTTATTTTACAGAGCCCTGGCATGGTACGGGAGGCGGCGTACAGACGGATTGTGAAGGCTTGCGTATTTTTGATGTAGCGGTAAATGATAAAGTGCTTCTGGATGACTTGGATGTATGGGCTGAAGCGGGGCATGACGGCGCTTGCAAAAAGGTGGTGAATGCTGTTGTGAAAGGTGGTGTCTTGAAGATTGATTTTCCGGAGGTGAAAGCGGGGCAAGCTCTGATTTGTGGCATTGCGATAGCTTCGGCCGCTTCTGTGGAGCCTGTTGCTAATCAAGGGGCTGATGACCGGAATGTAAGTTTCAGCTGGGCTGCCCAAGACAAGGATGTGATGGAAAAGACTCCCAAAGAATTATTGCCTGAAGATAAAAATGCCCGTGCCAATGTGACTTATCAAGCCGAGGACGCTATGTTGAAAGGCAAGTTTATAAAGAAAGAGGTCAAGAAACAAACCGGTGTCTTCTTTGGTAAAGGTGAGAAAAGCAGTATTACCTGGAATATCTCTACCGGTCTGGCACAGGTCTATGCCCTTCGTTTTAAATACATGAACGCTACGGGGAAGCCTATGAAGGTGCGTATGCAGTTCATCGACTCCAAAGGGGTGGTACTGAAGGAGGATCATCTGACTTTTGCCGAAACTCCCGGAAAGTGGCGTATGCTGAGTACAACGACGGGTACGTATATCAATGCAGGCTATTATAAGGTGGTGCTTTCCGCTCCGGATATGGAGGGGCTGGCACTGGATGCGCTGGATGTGCAATAGGAGGAATGGTTTCTGCAAATAGTAAGGGGAAAGTTTCAGCATTTGGCATTTTTACATATCTTTGTGCTCTGAAACTAACCTCTTAAAAATATGTTAATTGATTTACTGCATTCTTCTTATTTCTCGCTCTTCCTTATTGTAGCGTTGGGCTTTATGCTAGGGAGGATTAAGATAAAGGGCTTGTCGCTGGATGTGTCGGCCGTTATCTTCATTGCCTTGCTTTTCGGACATTTCGGTGTGATCATTCCTAAAGAATTGGGGAACTTCGGTCTGGTGCTTTTTATCTTTACCATCGGTATTCAGGCCGGTCCCGGATTTTTCGATTCTTTCAGAAGTAAAGGAAAGACACTGATTCTTATCACTATGCTTATTATTTGCTCTGCCTGTCTGACGGCGGTAGGACTGAAGTATGCTTTTGACATTGATACGCCCAGTGTGGTGGGATTGATAGCAGGGGCATTGACCAGTACGCCCGGTCTGGCGGTAGCTATAGACAGTACAAATTCACCGTTGGCTTCCATTGCATACGGTATTGCTTACCCGTTTGGAGTGATAGGGGTGATTTTGTTTGTGAAGCTGTTACCCAAGATTATGCGGGTGGATCTGGATAAAGAAGCGCGCAGGTTGGAACTGGAACGGCGCAGCGGTTTTCCGGAACTGACAACTTGCATTTTCAGAGTGACCAATCAAGCGGTATTCGGACGTACTTTGGCGCAAATAAATGCACGTGCCATGACGGGGGCCGTCATTTCACGGGTAAAGCATGGGGATTCTATATTGATGCCTAAAGCGAATACCATGTTGCTGGAAGGGGACTATGTGCAGGCGGTGGGAAGTGAGGAAGCGCTGAATCAGTTTGCCGTATTGGTTGGAGAACGGGAGGAAGGTGAATTGCCTCTGGATCAGACACAGGAGATTGAATCTTTATTGCTGACAAAGAAAGATATGATAAACAAGCAATTGGGGGATCTGAATTTACAACGTAACTTTGGTTGTACGGTAACCCGTATCCGTCGAAGCGGCATAGACTTGTCACCTTCTCCGGATTTGGCCTTGAAATTCGGTGATAAGCTGATGGTGGTCGGTGAACGGGAAGGACTCAGAGGCGTTGCCCGTTTGTTGGGGAATAATGCCAAACAGTTGTCTGATACTGATTTCTTCCCGATAGCTATGGGGATTGTATTAGGTGTATTGTTCGGCAAAATAAATATTTCATTTTCAGACAGTGTTTCCTTTTCACCCGGATTGACCGGAGGAGTGCTGATGGTGGCATTGCTGCTGAGTGCCGTGGGAAAGACAGGACCCATATTGTGGTCTATGTCCGGTCCTGCCAATCAGTTGTTACGCCAGTTGGGCTTATTGCTGTTTTTGGCTGAGGTCGGTACTTCTGCCGGTAAGAATCTGGTGGCTACTTTTCAGGAGAGCGGATTGTTATTGTTCGGAGTGGGGGCGGCCATTACTGTCGTGCCTATGCTGGTTGCCGTTGTGGTTGGCAGGTTGGTCTTTAAAATCAGTTTGTTGGATTTGCTGGGCACCATCACCGGTGGTATGACCAGTACGCCCGGTCTTGCGGCAGCCGATTCCATGGTAGATAGTAATATTCCGAGTGTTGCATATGCTACGGTGTATCCGATTGCAATGGTGTTCCTTATTTTGTTTATACAAGTGATCGCTTCGGCGGTTTATTGATATATCAAACAGCCGGGTGGGTATGTGCCAAAGGTAGTAAATACTTTTGGCACATTTTTTATTTGGATGAATGTTGTATTTTTATTTATCGATATGAGGAGAAAAAAATATTCATTTTGTTTCTTTTATAGATTTTAATTTATATATTTGTCACAGCCTTAATGTAATACGGAGAAAGATTAGGCTTATTCAGTGACAGAATGACGATTGGAATATGGTATGAATAAGCTGAACTCATATATGGTATTTATAAATATACTCAATTTTATGAGGAATAAAGACACACACACTCGAATTACAGACAAATGCAGATGTTTGTTTGTAGTTGCCTATTCGGCAATGTCTATTGCAGGATTGAGCTCCGTGCTCGCAGTGGAAAACCATGCACTATCTTTTCCGGTTTCAGATCGTGTGGAAAGCGTACAGCAGAAAAAACATGTTTCAGGTAATGTGCAGGATGCTAACGGAATGCCTTTAATCGGGGCGTCCGTAATCATCAAGGGAACCAATACCGGTATGATTACCGATATTGAAGGTAATTTCGCTCTTGATGCTAAACAGGGTGATATTATCGTAATCAGTTACATCGGTATGAAATCGGCGGAGGTGAAAGTGCCTGCTAACGGGCAAATAAGAGTGATGCTGAAAGAGGATTCGCAGTTGATGGATGAAGTGGTAGTGACCGGTTATGGTGATTTTAAGAAGGCTACTTATACGGGGTCTGCTTCTGTTTTGAATACGGATAAATTGGAGTCATTGCCTGTTGTGTCTGTAGCACAGATGATGGAGGCTAATATTCCGGGGTTAAGTTCAGTAGCCAGTTCTTCCCAACCGGGTTCTAAAGCTACAGTGCGGGTGCGTGGAATTGCTTCTATGAATGCTTCTACAGAACCTCTTTATGTATTGGACGGCGTGCCGGTAGCGTCTAGGGATATGAGTGGTCTAAGTGCCAATGCCAGTGCGGGAGGACTTGGTTTGATCGAGACATTAAATCCTGCGGATATTGAAAGTATAACCGTATTGAAAGATGCCGCTTCTGCTTCATTATATGGAGCAAAAGGATCTAACGGTGTAATCCTTATTACTACTAAAAAAGGGAAGGAAGGTAAAATGAGGGTGAGTATGCAGGCTACTTACGGTATTACGGATATCGCTTACAATTATCGTCCGATAATGGGGGGTGAAGAGCGTAGGGAGTTGATTTATGAAGGATTTGTTAATTATCGTTTGAATCAGGGGGATTCGGAAGCCGAGGCAAAGGCTTATGCGGATGGACAAATTGACAATTATGCTGCACGCCCGGCCAACGGATATGCTGATTGGGAAGATGCTTTATTGAAAAAAGGACATCAGCAGGACTATAGTTTGTCTGTAAGCGGAGGTAATGAAAAATCGAATTTTATTGGTACGTTAGGATACACCAATCAGACAGGTATAAGCATAAATTCAGGAATGGAACGTTTTACCGGTCGTATTGATGCAAACAGTAAATGGAATAAATTTGAGTATGGAATGAATGCTACCTTTTCATGGACTCGTAATAAACATACGCCGGAGGGACAGTATTATGCCAGTGCGCTTTATTCTTCAAAATATCAATTGACCCCTTCCATACCTATTTATAATGAGGATGGCAGTTATCATACGGGTTTCCAGAATAATGGAGGTATTAACCCGCTGTATGAGAATTCTGTAGATTCAAATTATGCACGTCTGGCACGTACAATGGCATCCGCCAAGGCTGCCTATCATATCTTGGACGGGTTGAAGTTATCTACTGTCTTTACAGTAGACTATTCTTTAAATAAAGACTTTTTCTTTTACTCGCCTGACGGTAAGGATGGGGAAGCTACACAGGGATCCGGACAGATGATGATGATTGAGAGAATGAGTTATACTTCACAAACGAATCTGGCATATAATAAAACGTTTGGCAAACATAACATTAATGCGGTCTTAGCGTATGAGGTTATGAAATACGATTATGAGGATATGTATGGTGAGAAGCAGGTTTACGGGCAAACACTTAATCCGTCGTTGGATAATGGCGCCAAACCTGCTGATCTTACTAATACGAGGCAGGAAGATGCTATGGTGTCGTATGTAGGAAGCTTGAATTATGGATATAATGATAAATATTATGCAGGTTTCAGTTTCCGTCGTGATGGCTCTTCCCGATTGGCACCTGATACCCGTTGGGGGAACTTTTGGGCTGTTTCCGCTTCATGGAGACTCTCTCAGGAAAACTTCATGAAACCGTGGGAGAATGTGGTGTCGGATATGAAATTAAGAGCATCGTATGGTGTGAACGGTAATCTGCCGACCGGTTATTATGGTTATCATGGAACTTATACTACCGGAGCATTTTATAATGGAAAACCTGCTCCGTGGGAAGATGCTATTGCTAATCCTGATTTGACTTGGGAAAAGAACTATGCATTGAATCTGGGGGTTGATTTAAGTCTGTTCAGACGGGTTAATTTGACTTTCGATTGGTATACCAGAACGACTAAGGATTTATTGATGAGTAAGCAATTGAATTCTATCAGTGGTTTTGGCAGTATTCTTACGAATGTGGGTGAAATGAAGAATACCGGTTTTGAAATAGAGGTACGTTCAAGTAATATTCAAACCAAAGATTTTAGTTGGACAACTTCTTTAAACTTGTCACATAATAAAAATAAGATTGTAAAACTGGCGGATCTTCCGGAATTTATAGATGGAAATTATATCAGAAAGGAAGGCTGTTCGTATGCGACAATTTATTTGAGAGAGTATGCCGGAGTGGATCCTAATGACGGACGTCCGATGTATTATGACAATAAAGAAGACGAAAATGGCAATAGAAGCAGGAATATTGTGTATGACCCCAATGATGCCGACCGTGTGGAGTTGAAAGATATATATCCTAAATTGACCGGTGGATTGATGAATACGTTTAATTATAAGTTTATTGATTTATCTTTTAATTTGTCGTTTCATTTAGGTGGATATTCTTACGATGGTGCCATGTATGCTTTGCAGGATGACGGTTATACGGCACAATACAATAAGAGTACAGAGTTACGCCGCCGTTGGAAACAGCCGGGAGATATAACAGATGTTCCCCGATATGTGTATGGACAAGAGTATGGTGGCTGGTGGAACTCGTCACGTGGTGTTCATAGCACAGATCATTTGCGCTTGAAAAGTTTGATTGTTGGCGTTTCTGCTCCTCAGTCTTGGTTGAGAACCATAGGTATTAATTCTGCCCGTATTTATTTTTCGGGTACCAACTTGTTGACGTGGGCTGCATACGATCAATATGATCCGGAGTTGAATGGAATTGTAAGTTATTTTACTCCTCCTCTTAAAACATTCGCATTTGGACTTGAACTTAAATTCTAATCAATTAACACCGAACTGTTTATGAAAAAAAATATAATTATATTAGGCTTGATTTCTTTATTGGCCGTATCGTGCGGGGATGATTTTTTAACCACTCATCCTGGTGATAGCGTTTCTACGGATTTGGCACTGAGTACAGAGCAGGATATAGATAATGCTGTGAATGGATTGTATGATTTGATGTCCAGCTATGGCTATTATGGCGGAACCATGTTTTTTTATGGGGATATGAAAGGGGATGATATGCAGAGTTCTTATAATAGCGGGAGAACTTGTAACCGGTGTTACTTATATGATCATCGCTCTACAAGCTTAAATGCCGGATATTTATGGGGACGTCCTTTTTATATTATCCGTAATGCATGGAATGTGATCAATGCGATTGATGATGGAAAAGTGCAAGGTTCAGAGCAAAGATTAAAGGAATTGAAAGGTGAGGCGATGACTATCATGGCACTTTGCCAGTTTGACTTGACCCGTTGTTTCGGTTATCCTTATACTAAGGATAAAGGGGCCGGTTGGGGAGCTCCAATTGTAGATCATGCAATTACATTAGATGAAAATCCGCCACGCAGCACTGTTGCAAAGGATTATGAGTTCATAATCAGTACATTGGAGGAGGCTATACCTTTAATGAGTACTTCTAAAAATAACAGCCGGATGAATGCGTATGCTGCAAGAGCATTGCTGTCTCGTATTTATCTGTATCATGATGATAACGAGAAAGCGTTTCAAATGGCAAGCAACTTGATTGAAGAAGTGGAAGGAAATGGAATGTACCGTCTTTATACACGTGATGAATATGTTCCGGCATGGGATTTGAAAAATACGTTTGGTACGGAATCATTATTTGAAATTGCTAATAGTACAGATGATAATGGAGGACGAAGTTCATTGGCATATCTGATGCATTGGAATGGGTATCGTGAGATTTTTGCCACTCAGAAATTTGTGGATGAGTTATTGAGTGACCCGGAGGATATTCGCTGTCTGTTGCTGGAAAAGAATGTTTATAATAAAAATGATGTATGGTGGTTGAAGAAATGGCCGGGAACAGATGCTACGACTCCATCTTTTGAAAATAATTATGTTATTTTCCGTTTGTCTGAAGTCTATTTGAATGCGGCGGAAGCCGGAGTGAAAATAGGTGGGGCATCTGCCGTAAAAGGTTTGAATTATCTGAATGCAATTGTGCAGCGTGCTAATCCTGCAAAGGAAGTAACGGCGGCTGAATATACATTGGATAGGGTGTTGGAAGAAAGAAGTAAAGAATTGATAGGTGAGGGGCATCGTTTCTTTGATATGTTGAGAAATGGAAAGACCATTGTTCGTAAGGGAGGATATCATTTACCGGGTATCGTGGAGGAAATAGACTGGGATTATTATAAATGTGTTTTACCGATTCCAACAGACCAGTTTACATTTAGTCCTGATATGGAGCAGAATCCGGGATATACTAAAAATTAATTTTAAATAATTATTAAATGAGAGGGTGTGGTATCACACCCTTTTTTTGTGTGGACAAATTCTACATTCATGTGGATTTATTCTACAATTTTACAGACGTTCTGTTTTCTTATTTAGTTAATATACAGTGATTTGACGGATGCTTCTTGTTGTTGGCATATCTTTTGACCGGAACATGATAAATTATTATATAATTATATAAATATAAATCATGAATAAATCTAGGTATGTTTTTTTTATTTTGGCTTGTTTATTCGGTTTGTACGTGCAAGCTCAAAATAGAACAGTGAAAGGACGCGTTCTCTCAGCGGAGGATAAAGAACCATTAATTGGAGCTACTGTCAAAATACCCGGTACATCTATCGGTGTGGTGACAGATATAGATGGCAATTTCTCTCTGGAAGTTCCCGACAAAGACAAAACATTAGTGATTGAGTTTTTAGGTATGAGTACACTAACGGCGAAGATACCTGCCAATGGGGTGCTGAATGTATCTTTGCATCCGGATACACAACGATTGGATGAGGTTGTGGTGACAGGCTATGGTAATTTTTCCAAATCTTCATTTACCGGTTCGGCAAATACATTACGGGGGGACTTGTTGAAGAACGTTCCGGTTGTATCGGTAGAACAGAAGTTGCAGGGTATGACTCCGGGCGTATCCATTTCGGGAAATTCCGGTCAGCCGGGTGCTAATCAAAGTATACGTATCCGCGGTATGGGGTCATTCAATGCATCGAAAGAACCTTTGTTTGTCATTGACGGAGTACCGGTGACTTCCGGAAGCTTGAGTGGTGGCTCGGCAGATGCCGCTTACATGAATAATTCTAAAACGAATATAATGAGTACGCTGAACCCTTCGGATATTGAAAATATAACAGTCATAAAAGATGCGGCAGCGGCTTCTTTATATGGTTCACGTGCGGCAAACGGTGTGATTCTGATAACCACTAAAAAAGGTACAAAAGGACGTGCTAAGGCTACATTAAAAATGGATGGAGGCTTTTCTAATGCTGCTGTGGAATTCCGTCCGACGTTGAATGGGGAGCAGCGTAGAGAGCTAATTTATGAAGGTTTGATGAACTTTCAACAAGATGAAATAGCCAAGAATCCGGAGGCGGGATTGGCGTCGCCCACCGAGTATGCCGATTTACATATCAATGATTATGCCTCCATTCCGGAACTGGGATATACTGACTGGAGGAAGGAATTAATGCGTACGGCACATCATCAAAGTTATGAAGCGTCCGTATCGGGAGGCAATGACAAGACTACGTTCTATTCTTCATTGGGTTTTAACCGTCAGGAGGGTTTGGTGGAAAATTCTAATCTGGACAGATATACAGCTCGTTTGAATGTAACCCAGAAGGTAGGTTCCCGTGGGGAAGTGGGCGCCAATGTGATGTTCTCTCAATTGAATCAGGAAATGAATGAGGAGCGTGGATCATCTATTAATCCTTTCCTTTGTGTGGCTTTGAACACCACTCCGTCTTTTCCGGTACGTGACGCTGAAGGGAATTATGTAGGATCATATCCCAGTAGCAATGTGAATCCGTTGCGTGATATCCGTACAGATTATAACCGTACCCGCATGACACGTATGTTTTCTACAGGCTATGCTTCGATAGATATTATCAAAGGGTTGAAATTGAAAGAAACGCTTAGCTATGATTATAATATTCAGAAAGATTCCCGTTATTGGAATCCGTTGAGTGGAGCCGGAGCTAAAAGTGGTAGTGATGCACAGACGGCAAAGGGATTTATAGAATATAGTAAATTGATTTCTTCCACTTCATTGGGATATAATACGACTATAGCACAATTACACCATGTGGATGCGTTGGTAGCTTATGAAATTGAAAATTATCAGACTGACAAAGCAATGGGGGATAAATCCAAACTTCCTTCAGATTATTTGGTGGAACCGGATAATGCAGCATCATTGAACAGCTTTGTGTCTTCTACTCAGGATTCAAGAATGATTTCTTATGTATCCCGTATCAACTATGATTATGATGACCGTTACTATATTGCCGGTAGCTTCCGTCGTGACGGCAGTTCACGCCTGTCACCCGAGAACCGTTGGGGAAATTTTTGGTCTGTATCCGGTATGTGGAATGTAGGTGCGGAAAAATTTATGCAATCTATAAAGAGTGTGCTGAGTGATTTAAAGATACGTGCCTCGTATGGTGTGAATGGTAATCAGCCGGGTGCTCTTTACGGATATATGGGACTTTATTCCTACGGGCAGAATTATATGGGAGGTGGTGGATCTTATGAATCGGCATTACCGAACCCGAACCTTAAATGGGAAAAGAACTATAACTTGAATTTGGGACTCGACCTGGCATTTATCAATCGTATTTTTGTCAGCTTGGAATATTATAATCGCGATACGAAAGATTTGCTTTACAATCGTCCTATCAGTAGCACTACCGGTTTCCAAAATTATTTGGGGAACTTGGGACAACTGAATAATAGAGGTTGGGAACTGGAACTGCGTACCATAAACTTTGCCGGTAACAACTTTAATTGGACTTCTGTTTTGAATATGACCCACAATAAAAATAAGATTGTATCATTGGATGGTAAATTGGACCAGTCTATCGAGGGAAGCTGGTTTATTCATAAAGTGGGGTTGCCGTATTCTACCTTCTATGTGAAAGAATATGCGGGGGTTGATCCTCAGACAGGAAAAGCTTTGTACTATATGAATACACAGGATGCAAATGGCAATTATGACAAAACAGTTACTACTGACGCTTCTGCAGCACAGGCAATTCCTTATAAGTCTGTGGATCCGAAAATTTCAGGAGGTTTTACCAATATCGTGAATTACAAATGGTTTGATCTGGCATTGACGTTGACTTATTCTTTAGGAGGATATTCTTTTGACAAAACCGGAACTTATAATGAAACCGACGGTGCAAAAGAGCAGAACTATAACTTGCCCATTTATGAATTGGATCGTTGGCAAAAGCCGGGTGATGTGACGGATGTACCCCGATTTGTACTTGGCCAGGCGGCAGGACCGCAGAATTCATCCCGTTATGTACATAGCACGGATCATTTACGTGTAAAGAACTTGACTTTGGGCTTTACATTGCCGGATCAGTGGCTGACCAAACTGGGTGTCAGTAAAGCAAGATTGTACTTCTCAGGCAGTAACTTGTTGACGTGGGCAAAGTGGGACCAGTATGATCCGGAAGTACCTGTTTCCGGTGAAGTATTTTGTGAAACACCTCCTATGCGTACTTACAGTTTTGGAATAGAAGTCTCATTTTAATGAATCTCCTTTAAATTAGAACGAAATGAAAAAAATATATTTATCGATTGTTGCGGCTGTATCATTGATGTTTGTTTCGTGTACTGCTGATTGGCTGAATACAGATCCTTCTACGGCAGTTCCCAGTGATGATGCCATTAAAAATATAGATGATGCACAGGTGGCATTGAATGGTATATACCGATTAGCATCCGCACATAGTTATTATGGTGATAATTATCTTTATTATGCTGATTGTCGTGGAGAAGATGTGCAGGCACGTATTAATAAAGGAGCAGGCCGCAGGGTTTCGCCTTACTATTTCTTTGATGTTACGGCGGATGATAATTTTAATATAACCCTTGTCTGGAACCAACCCTATAAAGTGATCCATCAGGCTAACAGTCTGATAGAAAAGTTGGATGCCGGAAATGCGGGGAATGCCAGGCCGGAAGAAGTGGCACGGATTAAATCGGAGGCACTGGCAATGAGAGGACTGGCTTTATTTGATCTGACCCGTTTGTTCGGTATGCCTTATACTTTGGATAATGGGGCTTCTTTAGGAGTTCCTATTGAGATTCAGACTACCTTGGAAGATCATGCTCCGGAACGTAACACAGTGGCACAATGTTACGAACAAGTGCTAAAGGACTTGAACGATGCGTTGGGAGGACTGACAAAGGAAAAACATGATGCCTATATGAATTATTGGAGTGTGAAAGCTTTGCTTTCCCGGGTGTATCTGTATATGAATGACAATGAAAATGCATTGAAATGTGCAGAAGAAGTAATCAATGACAATGGGGGAATTTACCGGCTTTTTACTCATGACGAATATCCTTCTGTATGGGGAAAAGACTTTAACTCTGAGTCTTTGTTTGAATTCTATTTTACGATGTCTGAACCTTCAGGCGGTTCGGGAGGAGAAGGGGCGCCGATGGTGTATGCCGATAATGTGAAAGATTGGAATAACCTGATTCTGACAAAGGCTTATTTGGATTTGCTGAATGAAGACCCTGAAGATGTGCGCCATGTATTTCCTCATTTGCCGGAAAATGCCGTTGCGGATACATTGCCTGTAGCTGCCAAAGGTCAACCGAAATATCTGATTAAATATCCGGGGAAATCGGGCAGTGTGACCGATGCTGTTTCTACAGTCAATCCACAGGATAATGATCTTTGTATTCTCCGTTTATCCGAGGTCTATTTGAATGCTGCGGAAGCTGCTTTTAAAATCGGCAATACGGAAAAAGCATTGACATATCTGAATGCGATAGTTACCCGTGCCAATCCGGCGAAATCCGTAACATCTGCTGATCTCAGCCTGGAGCGCATTCTGAAAGAAAGACGTAAAGAACTGGTAGGTGAAGGTCATGCTTTCTTTGATTATATGCGTAATGGCAAGTCGGTGGACCGTTCGGGAGGCTGGCATCTGACTATGCCTGAAGATGCCCGTGTCATTGCTCCTTCAGACCCTAGGGTGGCACTTCCTATTCCACAAACAGAAATTGATGCTAATCCGAATATAGTTCAAAATCCTAGATAATTGTTTTGTCCATGTTAAGTTTGCCCTTCTTTTCGATGATGATATCGGAGAGAAGGGTTTTCTTTTTACAATTTATATGGTACAAAATCATATTTCGTCCGTCTTCATTTGAAAAGAAAGACCAAAAATATGAGATTATATGGATTGTTACTGTGCGGATGGATGACGGTATCCTTACAGGCCCAACAAATACATGATTGGGAGAATCATCATGTATTACAGATTAATAGGGAACCGGCAAGGGCTGCTTTTGTGCCTTTTGCCAAGCAGAAGGGGGATTGTTCGATGAGTCTGGACGGGATGTGGAAATTCCGGTGGACTCCTGTGCCTTCCGAACGGATAACGGATTTTTACCGCACGGACTTTAATGACAAGGATTGGAAAGATTTTCCGGTTCCTGCCAATTGGGAAATCAACGGATACGGAACGCCTATTTATGTATCGGCAGGATATCCGTTTAAAATAGATCCTCCACGGGTGATGGGGGAGCCTAAAGCTTCGTATACCACCTACAAGGAGCGTAATCCGGTGGGGCAATACCGGCGTACTTTCACGCTGCCCGCCGGGTGGAAGGCAAATGGGCAGACTTTTCTTCGCTTTGAAGGAGTGATGAGTGCTTTTTATGTGTGGATAAACGGTGAACGTATAGGTTATAGCCAGGGAAGTATGGAACCTAGTGAGTTCAATATCACCCGCTGGTTGAAACCGGGAGAGAACCAAATCGCTCTGGAAGTTTATCGGTATAGTGACGGATCTTATCTGGAAGATCAGGATTTTTGGCGTTTTGGAGGTGTTCATCGCAGTATTCATTTGGTGCATACTCCGGATATCCGTATCCGTGACTATGTAGTGCGCACTCTGCCTGCTGTTCAGGGGAATTATCAAGATTTCCGACTGCTGATTGATCCGCAGCTCAGCGTTTACCGGGGAATGGACGGTAAAGGTTATACGTTGCAGGCGGTGCTGAAGGATGCGGATGGAAGGGAAGTAGTGAATATGGTTGGCAATGTGGAAGATATCTTGGATTTGGAGCATAAGGCGGCACGGATGAATGAATGGTATCCGCAACGTGGTCCACGTAAGATGGGACGTATATCCGCCGTTATAAAATCTCCGCAACGTTGGACAGCCGAAACTCCTTATTTATATAAGTTGGAACTTCGTTTACAGAATGCAAACGGACAGACCATAGAGCAAGTGGAGCAGCCGGTAGGTTTTCGTTGTATTGAAATAAAGGACGGACAAATGTTGGTTAACGGTAATTCGGTCCGTTTTCGTGGGGTAAACCGTCATGAACACGATCCGTATACGGCACGCGTGATGAGTGAGGAGAGGATGTTGCAGGATATATTGCTGATGAAACAAGCCAATGTGAATGCAGTCCGTACCAGTCACTATCCCAATGTGAGCCGTTGGTATGAACTGTGCGACAGCTTGGGACTGTATGTGATGGATGAGGCGGATATAGAAGAGCACGGATTACGTGGAACATTGGCTAGTACATCCGATTGGCACGCTGCTTTTCTGGATCGTGCGGTACGTATGGCGGAACGCGATAAAAATCATCCTTCGGTAGTGATGTGGAGCATGGGAAATGAAAGTGGTTACGGACCTAATTTTGCTGCTATTTCGGCTTGGCTGCATGATTTTGATCCTACACGTCCCGTACACTATGAAGGAGCTCAGGGAGTAAACGGAGAACCCGACCCGAAAACAGTGGATGTAATCAGCCGTTTTTATACCCGTGTGAAACAGGAGTACCTGAATCCCGGCATTCCCGAAGGGGAGGACAAGGAACGGGCGGAGAACGCACGTTGGGAACGCTTGTTGGAAATAGCGGAACGCACGAATGATAACCGTCCTGTGATGACCAGCGAATATGCACATTGCATGGGGAATGCTTTAGGTAATTTCAAGGAATATTGGGATGAGATTTATAGTAACCCACGTATGCTGGGCGGCTTTATATGGGACTGGGTGGATCAAGGTATTTATAAGATATTGCCGGATGGCCGCCGGATGGTGGCGTATGGCGGTGACTTTGGTGATCGGCCTAATTTAAAGGCTTTCTGTTTTAATGGTGTGGTGATGAGTGACCGCGAAACTACGCCCAAATATTGGGAGGTGAAGAAAGTATATGCTCCGGTTAAATTGGAAATGGAAAAAGATCTTCAGGTTTTTCCAAAAGAACAAGATGTTTTGCCCAAAGGATTAAGAGTTACGAACCGCAATCATCACATTGGTCTGGAAGGATATCGCTGTCTGTGGACTTTGATAGAGAACGGGAAGAAGATGAAACAAGGGGAACTGGCGCTTCTATCGGTGGCACCCGGTGAAACAGGAACGATGGCTTTGCCCGATGTTAAGATTAATAAACAGGCTGATGTTCGATTGAATGTAAGTATAGTATTGAAAGAAGATGCTTTATGGGCGAAAGCCGGGCATGAGATTTTAAAGGAACAGTTTGCCTTGAATGATCATTTGATGGCGGTGGCTGACGGTGTACAACCGGGTAAACGTAAAAGTAAGTTTTCTGTTTTGGATTTATGGGAAGATAGTTATTTTCAAGCTTTCCGTGCTCCGACGGATAATGATAAAAGTTTCGGTAACTGGTTGGCCAAGGATTGGAAGAATCAGGGATTGGATGCTCCTCAAGTAGAGGTAATTACTCCCGAAACGGAAACTCAGGAAACAGATGGAACCGTATCGAAGAAATCGGTTGTGGAATATCGTTATGCCAAAGGTAGCATCCGTGTTTCTTCCCATTATAAAATATATGTGGATGGAACGGTAGATCTGGAACAGACTTATCTGCCACAAGGAGAATTGCCGGAATTGCCTCGTCTGGGTAGTGCATTTGTACTGGGAGAAGAATACGAGAACCTTTCCTGGTACGGTCGTGGCCCGTGGGAAAACTATCCCGACCGTAAGACGTCCTGTCTGATAGGTAGATGGAACAGCAAGGTGAGTGAACAGTACACACATTACCCCCGTCCGCAGGACAGTGGCAATCACGAGGATGTTACCGAGGTGATTCTAACCAATAAACAGGGTAAAGGCGTCCGTGTGACAGCCATAGACCGGCCATTTTCATTTTCTGCCTTACATTATACCGTGGATGATATTTATAAAACAACTCATGATTGTGACTTGAAACCACGAAAGGAGGTTGTTCTCAGCCTGGATGCTGCGGTCTTAGGTTTAGGAAACAGTAGTTGTGGTCCGGGAGTGCTGAAGAAATACGCCATTGATAAGCAGAAACCTCATACTTTGCGGGTACGCTTCAGTCTTATAAAGTGATGTATGGCAAAAGGTTTGAATAGGCGACATATCTTTCCGGTGGCAGACAGAAATATAGAATTAAATTAAAAATCAAATATCAAAATGAAAAGAGCAACAACTTTTTTATCACTCCTTGCTTTATCGGCAGGTTTGTTGGCGCAATCTTCCGTAAAAACAGAACGCCAATACTTGTCAGGACGTGGCTGTGATGATATGGTACAATGGGATTTCATGTGTACCGGTGGTAATAATTCCGGAAAATGGACGAAAATCGGAGTACCTTCCTGTTGGGAACTACAAGGATTCGGTACTTATCAATATGGCATGAAATTCTATGGTAAGGCTTTTCCTGAAGGAGTAGCTGACGAACAAGGTTTGTATAAATATGAATTTGAGTTGCCTGCCGAATGGAATGGTAAACAGATAGAGCTGGTATTTGAAGGCTCTATGACTGATACGCAGGTAAAGATAAACGGTCGTAAAGCCGGCTCCATGCATCAGGGAGCTTTTTACCGCTTTATTTATAATGTGAGTGACCGGGTATTTTTCGGATCGAAAAAAAAGAATGTACTTGAAGTAACTGTAAGCAAGGAAAGTGCGAATGCAGGGGTTAATTTGGCAGAACGCCGTGCTGATTATTGGAATTTCGGAGGTATTTTCCGTCCTGTGTTTATCGTGGCGAAACCGGCTCAAAATATAGATCGTCTGGCAATAGATGCGAAGGCGGATGGGAATTTCTATGCCGATTGTTTTCTGAATATGGCAGTAGAAGGTGCTAGGGTACATACTGTCATAACAGATGCTAAAGGGAAAAAAGTGGCCGAAAATACTTCGGATGTCCGTACGGGCAGCGACCATGCTTCGATTAATTTCGCAGTAAAATCTCCTGAATTATGGACGGCTGAAACTCCGGCCATGTATCAGGCTACCTTTACCCTGCTTGATAAAGCAGGCAAAACACTGCATGTTGAAAATCAGAAATTTGGTTTCCGTACCATTGAAACACGTGAAAGTGACGGATTGTATATCAACGGTCGGCGTGTGATGATTAAAGGGGTGAACCGTCATAGTTTCCGTCCTGAAAGCGGACGTACACTGAGCAAGGCAAAGAACATTGAAGATGTATTGCTGATCAAGAGCATGAACATGAATGCCGTCCGCCTGAGTCATTATCCTGCCGATCCCGAATTTTTTGAAGCTTGTGACTCGCTGGGGCTTTATGTAATGGATGAGTTAAGCGGCTGGCATGGCAAGCACGAAACCATCAACGGGCAGAAGCTGGTAAAAGAAATGATTACCCGTGATGTGAACCATCCGTGTATTATCTGGTGGAGCAATGGTAATGAAAAAGGCTGGAATACTGAACTGGATGGTGAATTCCATAAATATGATCCTCAGAAACGTCCGGTGCTTCATCCGCAAGGCAACTTCAGTGGATATGAAACCATGCACTATCGTTCTTACGGAGAAAGCCAGAACTATATGCGTCTGCCGGAAATATTTATGCCGACCGAGTTTCTGCATGGATTGTACGATGGAGGACACGGAGCCGGACTGTATGATTATTGGGAAATGATGCGTAAGCATCCCCGTTGTGCCGGAGGTTTCCTTTGGGTACTGGCCGATGAGGGCGTGAAGCGTGTGGATATGAATGGATTCATTGACAACTGCGGCAATTATGGAGCCGATGGCATTGTAGGTCCGCATCACGAAAAAGAGGGCAGTTACTTTACCATCAAGCAGGTGTGGTGTCCTATTCAAATCATGACCGATAGCCTTGACAGTCAGTTTGACGGCAAACTGAAAATAGAGAACCGTTACGATTTCCTGAATGCGAATACATGCCGTTTCACTTATAAATATGTGCAATTGCCTTCTGTAACCGATAAGGGGGGAATGAAAGTGATGAAACAGGGAGAGGTGAACTGTCCCGACATTCCTGCTCACGGTGCGGGTACACTGACTATTCCTGCGGCTGTCAAGGGGGCCCATGCTTTGATGCTGACAGTAACGGATAAGCAGGGGAATGATCTCTTTACGTGGAGTTATAAACTGGACGACGTTGCCGGATTGCAGCAGGCTTCTGCCGGAAACAAGCCTTCTTATAAAGAAACTGCCGATGCATTGACGGTGGATGCCGGAGGACGTACATTTACTTTTTCTCAGAAAGACGGACAACTGAAGGGGGTAAAGGTTGGAAGCCGTATCATCAGTCTGGCAAATGGTCCTCGTTTTATTGCCGCCAAGCGTTCGGACCGTTCTATGGACCAGTTTTATAACCATGATGACAAAGAGGCTGAAAAGAAGAAAACCCAATACACTACATTTGATGATGCCGGTCGTTTTACAGGTTTTACCGTGCGTGAAGAAGGCAATAACGTAGTGGTTACCGCTAACTACAAACTGGGATGTTTTGATCAGGCTGTATGGACTATCGCTCCTGACGGTACCGCTGCTATAGACTTTACATACAACTTCAGCGGTGTAGTGGATTTGATGGGGGTGATGTTTGATTATCCGGAAGATAAAGTGTTGAGCAAGCGTTGGGTAGGTGACGGTCCTTACCGTGTATGGCAGAACCGTCTGCATGGTCCGCAGTTGGGCGTATGGGAAAATGAGTATAATGATCCCATTCCTGCCGAAAGCTTTACTTATCCCGAATTTAAAGGGTACTTTGCTAATGTGCAATGGATGACTTTGAAAACACAGGAAGGAACGATAAGTATCTGTAACCGTACTCCTCAGAATTATGTAGGGGTTTATCAGCCTCGCGACGGTCGTGACGGCTTGCTTTATACTTTCCCGGCTACCGGCATCAGTCTGATGAAAGTAATTCCTCCGGTTCGTAATAAAGTGAATACGACAGATTTGATAGGTCCGTCTTCACAAGCATTTTGGGCTGATGGAGCATATGGGGGAGGTATCACGTTAAAATTTGAATAACAGTGAAAAAATAGATTGTAAAGGGAAGAGGAACTTTGTTTATTCTTCCCTTTTCTTTTTTTATTTGGCTTGAACTCTCTATATTTGAAAAATTGAGTACAAATTACAACTTTATTCGTTTATCATTAAATATAGAATAAATAGCTTATGAAGATAAAACATCTGTTTGTATCCATATTGCTGGCAACCGGATTCCAACCGATGATAGCACAATCCGCTTTACGGCAACAGTTTGTAAATTCATCCGTACAGGAAGCTCGTCCCTGGACTTTCTGGTATTGGATGTTTGGCGCTGTAACTCCCGAAGGGATTACCGCCGATCTGGAAGCCATGCACCGTGTAGGTTTGGGTGGAGCCTATCTGATGCCTATCAAGGGAGTGGAGCAAGGACCTCAATACGAAGGAAAAGCTCAACAACTTACCCCCGAATGGTGGCGTATGGTCACTCATAGTATGAAAGAGGCCGACAGGCTGGGAATGCAACTGGGAATGCATATCTGTGACGGCTTTGCCTTGGCGGGAGGTCCCTGGATAACTCCCGAAGAGTCGATGCAAAAAGTGGTATGGAGTGATACTATAGTGAACGGTGGGAATATTCGTAATTTGACTTTGCCCATGCCCGAAGCACTGGATGGCTATTATGAAGATATCGTTACCTACGCCATTCCATTGGAGCGTCAGCCTGAGGATACTTCATTGAAGCCGAAGGTAACTTTCGGTAATTTGAAATCGGCTGTTATCAAAGATGAATCCAAAGCTGTGAACAGAGATGAGAAAGGAGTTTTCCGTTCCTCTTATCCTTGTTGGATTCAGTATGAATATGCAGAACCTGTGACTTGCAGCAACGTGGAAATTATTTTGGGAGGAAATAACTATCAGGCACATCGCCTGAAAGTATTGGCCAGTGAGGACGGACGGACGTTCAAAACAGTGAAGCAACTGGTCCCTGCCCGGCAGGGATGGCAGAATACGGATTTCCAGTCTACTCATGCCATCCCCCCTGTTACCGCCCGTTACTTCCGTTTTGAGTGGACTCCCGTGGGAAGCGAACCGGGTAGTGAGGATCTGGATGCAGCCAAATGGAAACCGAATTTGAAAATCAATGATATAGTCCTTCATACGGCTCCGCGTATTCATCAGTGGGAGGGAAAAGCAGGACTGGTGTGGCGTGTGGCTACTGCTACTACTTCGACGGAAATACCCGATGCGGCTTGTGTGCAGCCGGATGAGTTGATCAATCTCCCTTTGTATCAGGGCAGGCTGACCGCCCGTTTACCCGAAGGTAAATGGCGTATTCTCCGCATGGGACATACGGCAACCGGACATGTGAATGCTACTGCCGGAGGTGGTAAAGGATTGGAATGCGACAAGTTCAGCACCAAGGCTGTTCAGAACCAGTTCTCGAACTGGTTTGCGGAAATGTTCAAAAAGACGGATGAGGCCGTGGCACGCCGTGTATTGAAATATATGCACGTAGACAGTTGGGAGTGTGGCAGTCAGAACTGGAGTGATAACTTCGCGGCGGAATTTAAGAAACGCCGTGGATATGATTTGATGCCTTATCTTCCTTTGCTGGCAGGTATTCCGATGGAAAGCGCCGCCCGCAGTGAACAGATATTGCGGGATGTCCGTACCACCATCGGAGAACTGGTGACTGATGTGTTCTACACTGTATTGGCAGACTGTGCCCGTCAATACGATTGCCGGTTCTCTGCCGAGTGCGTAGCTCCTACTATGGTCAGTGACGGATTGATGCATTATCAGAAAGTGGATCTGCCTATGGGGGAATTTTGGCTGAACAGTCCTACGCACGATAAACCCAATGATATGCTGGATGCCATCAGTGGCGCGCATATTTATGGAAAGAATATTATCCAGGCCGAAGGCTTTACTGAAATTCGTGGCGTATGGGATGAAGACCCTGCCATGCTGAAACCTTTGCTGGACCGTAACTATGCACTGGGTATCAATAAACTCTTCTTTCATGTCTATACCCATAATCCTTGGATGAACCGCCGTCCCGGTATGACCTTGGACGGCATCGGACTCTTCTTCCAGCGCGACCAGACCTGGTGGGAGGAAGGGAAATCTTTTGTAGATTACATCACCCGTTGCCAGACTTTGTTGCAATACGGTCATCCGGTGGTTGATATCGCCGTCTTTACCGGTGAAGAGATGCCGCGACGTTCCATTTTGCCCGAACGGTTAGTTTCGATGCTTCCCGGTATCTATGGAGCCGAACGGGTGGAAAGCGAACGGATTCGGCTGGCTAATGAAGGTCAACCCACCCGTGTGCGTCCTGTCGGTGTTACCCATTCGGCAAACATGGCCGATCCCGAAGACTGGGTGAACCCGATGCGTGGTTATGCCTACGATTCTTTTAACAAAGACGCTCTGTTACGTTTGGCAAAAGCGGAGAATGGAAGAATGGTACTTCCGGGAGGAGCTTCTTATAAAGTATTGGTGCTTCCTACAGCCCGTCCTATGAATCCTGATAACCTGCCGTTGTCTCCTGAGGCACAGGCAAAAGTAGAGGAACTCCGCGCGGCAGGTGTCATTATTCCGCAATTGCCTTATCGGGAAGATGATTTTTCTTCTTTCGGTGTGGAACGGGATGTACTTCTTCCTGCTGATGTGGCATATACTCATCGGAGCGGGGAAGAGTATGAGATTTATTTTGTGGCTAATCAGGTGGACAGTTTGCGTACATTCAACGCTTCTTTCCGCATTGCAGGGCGCACGCCTGAATTGTGGAATGCGGTAACAGGAACCATTACCCGTCCGGCACAATGGAAAGAATTGGACGGCCGTACCGAAGTCGCTTTGTCTTTGCCTGCCAATGGCTCTGTATTTGTCGTATTCCCCAAAGAATCTTCAGAAGTTTCTCTGGAACGGACCGAAAGGGAACCTGTATCCATATCGATCAAGGAATGGACAGTAACATTCCCTTCCGTGCGCAAAACTGTCACTCGTCCGGTATTATTTGACTGGAGTAAGGAAGAGGATGAAAAAATAAGATATTATTCCGGACATGCCACTTACAGAGGGCTATTCAGATGGAAGAATGAACAGGACGGAAGAATTATTCTTCGGTTGGGTAAAGTAGCCAATGTAGCGACTGTACGTGTCAACAGCATTGCATGCGGTACGGCTTGGACAGCTCCATACGAAGTGGACATTACCGATGCGCTTCGTAACGGAACCAATGTCTTGGAAGTGGAGGTAGTGAATACCTGGGCGAATGCGCTCCGTGGGGCAGATCAGGATAAAGCGCCTTTTGAGGGGATATGGACGAATGCAAAATTCCGTCTGCCCGGAGATGGTTTGTTACCTGCCGGATGGATGGGACCTTGCGAGTTTTTTAAAACTAAAGAATAATGCTAATCACACATAACATGAAAAATAAGAAACTACTACTGGGCATTGCTTGGGCATGGTTGACTTGCCTGTCGGCAAATGCGGAAGTGAAATTGCCCGCTTTCTTTTCAGACGGCATGGTGATGCAACAGCAGACTCGTGCCAATTTATGGGGAACAGCTACTCCCAATGCACCGGTGAAAATTACAACAAGTTGGGATAAACAAACCTATAAAACCACCGCCGATGCAAAAGGCGCGTGGAAACTTGCTTTATCCACCCCCTCTGCCGGAGGCCCTTACACGATCACTTTTGATGATGGAAAGCTGACCGAAATACGTGATATCCTGATGGGAGAATTATGGTTATGCTCCGGTCAGAGTAATATGGAAATGCCCATGAAAGGTTTTAAAAACCAGCCGGTGGAGAATAGCAATACAGATGTGATGAACAGCCGTAATCCGCAACTCCGCCTGTTCACCGTAAAGCGTTCTTCCTCTTTTACTCCGAAAACAGATGTGGTGGGAACCTGGCAGGAAGCTGTTCCGGCAACTGTGCGTGAGTTTAGTGCTACTGCTTATTACTTCGGTCGGATGATACAACAGCAGTTGAATATACCTGTGGGTTTGATTGTGGCTTCTTGGGGAGGTTCTGCCTGTGAAGCCTGGATGCATCCGGATTGGTTGAAGGCATTTCCCGAAGCAAAGATTCCCCAATCGGAAGCCGATATCAAGTCAAAGAACCGTACTCCGACTGTACTCTATAACGGTATGCTTCATCCGCTCATCGGATTAGCCATGCGTGGAGTTATCTGGTATCAGGGGGAAGATAACTATAACCGGGCTTCTACTTATGCCGATATGTTCAGTGCACTGATACGCGGGTGGCGCGAAGAATGGCAGCAAGGGGAATTTCCCTTCTATTATTGTCAAATTGCACCTTATGATTATGGAATTATTACTGAGCCTGGCAAGAATGTGATAAATTCTGCTTATCTTCGCGAACAACAAGCTATGGTAGAACACCGGGTGGGCAATAGTGGTATGGCTGTATTGTTGGACGCAGGAATGAAAACGGGGATTCATCCGGGTAAAAAGAAGGTGGCAGGAGAACGTCTGGCGCGTTTGGCATTGGTAAAAACTTACGGAATGAAAGGTGTTACGGCCGAAAGTCCTTACTATACAGGAATGGAAGTAAAGAATGATACGGTAATAGTCAGTTTTGATCGGGCACCGATGTGGATAAATTGTAAAGACCGTTTTGAATCATATAACTTTCAGGTTGCAGGTAAAGATCGGGTTTTTTATCCTGCTAAAGCGTGGATACAGAGAAGTAAAATGCTTGTAAAGAGCGAGAGAGTACCTCATCCGGTGGCAGTTCGTTATGGCTTCGAGAATTATGTGGAGGGAGATTTGTTTGGTGAAGATTTACCTGTATCGTCTTTCCGTTCCGATGACTGGTAAAAACAGAAAAAAATGAAGAATATCTTTACGTTTTTATTATTAGTGTTTATTGGCGGGCAGTTTCTGTGGGGACAGCCTGCCAATTTGGTTTGGAATACTCAAAGCCGGAATGCTTCAGAGTCCATGCCTTGCGGGGGTGGTGATATCGGCATGAATGTATGGGTAGAGAATGACGATGTTCTGTTCTACCTTAGTCGTAGTGGTTCTTTTGACGAGAATAACTGTCTGCTGAAGCAGGGTCGGTTTCGTGTGAGGCTCACTCCGAACCCTTTTGCCGGAACGGCTTCTTTTCGGCAGACTCTGCATCTTAATGATGGCTATGTCAGCGTAAGTAGTGATAATGCCACTCTAATTATTTGGGTGGATGTGTTTCATCCTGTGGTACATGTTGAGGTGAAAACGAAGGAACTGACTTCCATGCGTGTGAATTTTGAAAGCTGGCGTTATGAAGATCGTCCGGTGCGTAAAGGGGAAGGGCAGCAATGCTCTTACAAATGGGCCATTCCTGATGGATTGATGACTAGGCGTGACTCTGTCTGTGTGGAAGAAGATAATTTTACTTTTTTTCATCGCAATCCTGAACGTACTATTTTTGATGTGGTAGTGGACCAGCAGGGAATGAATGAAGTGAAGGAACAACTGTATAATCCTTTGAAGAATTTGATTTTTGGGGGGCGTTTATCAGGTGATAATCTGGTTTATAACGGTACACGCCGTGGACATTATGCAGGTACTGAGTATCTGGCATGGATGTACAAAAGCAAGAAACCTACTTATAAGCAGTCTGCACGGATTGTTCTGAATACGGAACAAAGTACGGTTCCTGCATGGGAAGCATCCTTGGCCCGCACTGAGAAGGAAATAAATGTATCCAAAGACAAACAGGCTACCCGCCGTTGGTGGAATGATTTTTGGAAACGTAGCTTTATTGAGGGGGAAGGTGAAGCGGGAGATGCTATCCGTAACTATACACTGTTCCGCTATATGTTGGGGTGTAACGCCTATAGTCAGTGGCCTACCAAGTTTAACGGGGGACTGTTTACTTTTGATCCTATGTATGTAGATCAGAAAATGGAATTTACCCCTGATTTCCGGAAATGGGGAGGAGGAACCATGACTGCACAGAATCAGCGTCTGGTTTATTGGCCCATGCTGAAAAGCGGTGACTTTGACTTGATGAAATCACAATTTGACTTTTATCTGCGTTTGTTGCCGACAGCCGAAGCACGTACCCGTACCTATTGGGGACATGCCGGTGCCTGTTTCACCGAACAAATGGAGAACTTCGGTCTGCCCAATCCTGCCGAGTATGGCTTTAAACGTCCTGAAAGCTATGACAGGGGGTTGGAATATAATGCATGGCTGGAATACGAATGGGATACGGTTCTTGAATTTTGTCAGATGATACTGGAAACGGCACGTTATAATGAGGCTGATATCAGCCGTTATATCCCTTTGATAGAAAGCTCACTTAATTTCTTTGATGAGCATTATCGTCAACTGGCATTACAGCGTGGACGTAAGGATTTAGATGGTAACGGCAAACTGGTGATTTATCCGGGATCGGCTTGTGAAACTTATAAGATGGCTTATAATCCATCCTCAACCATTGCCGCGCTGCGCTCTGTTTTACAAACCTACGGACGTAAACCGGACATGCTGGCACGTATTCCTGAGATCCCTTTGCGCATAGTGGATGGGAAGGAAATGATTGCTCCGGCACAGGCTTGGGAACGGGTGAACAATATAGAAACTCCCCAGCTTTATGCTGTATTTCCCTGGCGTATGTATGGAGTGGGGAAGGAAGGTCTGGAAATAGCCCGTAATACCTATCTATATGATCCCGATGCACAGAAATTCCGTTCACATACCGGATGGAAACAAGATAATATCTGGGCGGCTTGTCTGGGTATGACCGAGGAGGCTGCACAACTTGCCTTACAGAAAATGGCAAACGGGCCTCATCGTTTCCCTGCTTTTTGGGGACCGGGCTATGACTGGACGCCTGATCATAACTGGGGAGGCAGCGGTATGATAGGTATGCAGGAAATGCTGTTGCAGGAAGCCGATGGAAAGATTTTATTGTTTCCTGCTTGGCCCAAAGATTGGGATGTGCATTTCAAATTGCATGCTACAGGACAGACTACTGTAGAGGCTGTTCTAAAAGGGGGGATGGTGGTTGGCTTGACCGTACATCCTAAAGAACGGGAGAAAGATGTAGTAAATTGTTTGCTGAATAAATAATTTAAGGGTAAGGAGGTGTGTTTTGTAAATTCACCTCCTACTTCTTTGTATATACTCGATTGGGAACTTGTCACTCCTTTTGTTTTTCTATTCTTATCTATTTGTATGGCAATCAGTGCCGGAACATTGTTTGATGGCTTTGGTTATCTTTGTTGAGTAAACAAGAACTAAAATGTCCGATGCTTTGTTCTTACTATCATAAATAGATTTAAAATGGTTATGAAAAAGATTTTGATAGCTTTGGCCTTATTGCTGACAGGCATTGCAAGCGGATCGGCATGTACCGGTATTTCATTCCTCGCTGAAGATGGCGGATATGTGCAGGCACGTACTATAGAGTGGGGGGACAGTTATCTTCCGAGTGAATATGTTATTGTTCCCAGAGGACAGGATTTGGTATCTTATACTCCAACGGGTGTAAATGGCTTGAGATTTCGGGCTAAATATGGTCTGGTAGGACTGGCTATCATTCAGAAAGAGTTTGTGGCTGAAGGACTGAATGAAGTAGGGCTTTCGGCTGGATTGTTTTATTTTCCCCATTATGGGAAGTATGAAGAATATGATGAGGCTCAAAATGCAATTACTTTGTCGGATTTGCAGGTGGTGAACTGGATGCTTTCCCAATTTGCTACTATAGACGAAGTGAGAGAAGCTATAGAAGGGGTGAAGGTGGTGTCTCTTGATAAACCTGGTAAAAGTTCTACGGTACATTGGCGCATTGGCGATGCTAAAGGAAATCAAATGGTGTTGGAATTTGTAGGTGGTGTTCCTTATTTTTATGAAAATAAAGTAGGAGTACTCACCAATTCTCCCGATTTTCCATGGCAGGTGATTAACTTGAATAATTATGTAAATCTATATCCGGGAGCTGTCACTCCACAGCAATGGGGTGGGGTGACTATTTTCCCTTTTGGCGCAGGTGCCGGATTTCATGGTATTCCGGGGGATGTAACTCCTCCATCCCGTTTTGTTCGTGTAGCGTTTTATAAGGCAACAGCTCCGGTGTGTCCTACAGCGTATGACGCTATATTACAAAGCTTTCATATCCTGAATAATTTTGATATTCCTATTGGTATAGAATATGCGTTAGGGAAAGCACCTGATATTCCTAGTGCCACACAATGGACTTCGGCTATTGATTTGACAAACAGGAAAGTGTATTATAAAACAGCATACAATAACAATATTCGTTGTATTAGTATGAAGAAGATTGATTTTGATAAAGTGAAGTATCAGTCGTATCCATTGGATAAGGAGTTGAAACAGCCTGTAGAAGAGATTATTGTGAAATAGTGTAAGGGCTTGGAAACTGTTGGCGGAAGTACATGGAAGTTTTAATTGCAATGAATGAATAATGGATAAAATGCATTTTTTTAGAAAAAAGTTCTAGAAATGTTTGCAGATACAAAAATAAACTGTACCTTTGCACTCGCAATTCGGAAGAATAGCAATAATAAAGGATTGATTCGCTAGCTCAGCAGGTAGAGCACAACACTTTTAATGTTGGGGTCTTGGGTTCGAGCCCCAAGCGGATCACTGAAAGAAGGGACTTGAAAAAGTCCCTTTCTTTTTCCAAACTCCTCATCGCCTTTGACTATCAAAGGGTTAGAAATCAGAATCAGGTTTTTCACTTAGAGTGTGGCACCAATAAAAAAAGAGAAAAGGTGACACCGTTGGACATAAAAAGCCACTTTAGGACGGTTTTTGTGTTACAGCAGTTGTGTTACACTTCTCACAAATGTGTTACACTATGAACAATAGAGTTCGAACAGTTTTCAACAGACGAAAACAAGCAAGTGATACCACTTGTGCAGCCGTAGAAATCGTTGTCTGTCTGGGTCGTGAACGTTTCTACTTTTCAATCGGTATCTTTCTGAATGCCACTCAATGGCTGGATGGTAAGGTAATCAACCATCCCAAGGCAGCCATTTTCAACGAACAGATTCAAAAGAAGGTAACGGAGTTTGAACGTATCATCATTGCTATGGAAGTAAATGGTGACGATATGACCACCCAACAATTCAAAACCTATCTGTCATCAGATGGCAGCAACCGACGCAACTTCATGGCATGGATGCGCGAACGTATTCAATCCCGCAAAATGAGAGAAGGAACGCGCAAGGGACATTTGACCACTTATAAAGCCCTTCAGCGTTTCGGCAAATTCAAGACATTCGATGATGTAACCCTTACTCACATCTATGAATTTGATATGTTCATTCGTGAAGAAGAGACTTACACATCTACAGGCAAGCTCATTGAACGTAGTCAGGCAGCCATCCACAATTATCACAAACGATTCAAGAGTTACGTCAGCGAAGCCTTCCGTTTGGGGCTTATCAAAGAGAATCCATACAACCGCTTCCAAGACAAACGTGGTGAGAAGGGCAAACGCCCACATCTCACCAAAGACCAGATAAAACGGTTGATTGCCATTCGTGAAGAGTCTGCAGACAGAGTAGCCAATAAATACCTTGACTTCTTCCTCTTCCAAATTTTTACGGGCATGGCGTATAGCGATGCCAAGTCGTTCGACTATACCCAGCACATCATCATGGTAGATGGGCATGCTTACATTGATGGGCATCGAATGAAAACAGGAGAGGAATTCATCACCCCAATCCTTCCCTATACCCAAAAGATTTTGGAACGGAACGACTACAAACTTCACATCACTTCCAACCAAAAGTACAACCAATTCCTGAAAGGTGTCGGTTTGGCTCTCGGTTGCAGTTTTCTTTTGACCACCCATGTGGCGAAACACAATGCTTTTGCTATCTAACTGAAAATTAAATAGTTCTCTTGTTATTGTCAATATTCAGAGTGATAATGGATAAACGAATACCTGTTGGCGGAATTAATTTAGTGCATACTTAATTCTGCCAATGGGCTTGTCGT
>ENA-OZGF01000192-OZGF01000192.1-human-gut-metagenome-genome-assembly--contig:-NODE-192-length-34376-cov-6.657149_pt1 | contig 34376 bp, 34 predicted proteins | sample MGYA00245116_ERZ653657 | MGnify/ENA primary metagenome ERZ653657 (study PRJEB26926, sample SAMN06165034) | human gut metagenome | biome: ENVO:00009003; feature: ENVO:2100002; material: ENVO:00002003...
CTATTATAACATACCTATATATATGCAATCAATAGAAAAATAAATTAAAAATCCACGGCAATGGCAGCACTAAATTATCATTTATGCATAACAAAAGTGTAAAAGCGCAATTGTTTCAATGCGAACCACGCAAAAAAGCGAGTGATCGTTCACACAAAATTATACTAAGAAAACATACTCAAAAAAACTTGTTTACAGCAATTTCCGTCCACTTAACCAAAATGTTTATTCAAAAGACGATCTTTTATTCCGTTTTAACCAAAAAATCGAGCAATTTTATTACATTTTGCACAATTATTCGCTTTTAGCAAAAATATCTTGTAACAAAGTAACCAAAAAACACTTGAATATTGATTTGCAAGGTGCTACAATGAAAATGATAGTTAATATCATGGGCATAAAATATTTAAATTTGCCCATTCTGATAATTGTCAAAATTGAACAGTGCTTATGCACGGGGAGATGAGACCTATGGAGAAACTGAAAAAAGAATACGAATTTCCTATCTACCTTTTTAATAAAGGAGAGAATTACAGAGCATATGAATTCTTCGGTGCTCATAAGATAAAAGAGGATTGCTTTGCATTCAGAGTTTGGGCACCCGATGCAGTTGAAGTTTCCGTTGTGGGCGATTTCAACGATTGGAGCGAAAACTCAAACAAAATGAAGCTGATTTCGCCCGGAATTTGGGAAGCCGTGATAGATGGTGTAAAAAAATATGATTGCTACAAATTCGCAATTTCCGCAAAAGACGGCAGAGTGCTTTACAAAGCAGATCCCTATGGTTTTCACAGCGAAACAAGGCCGGGAACGGCATCAAAAATTTATGAGCTGGGCGGCTATAAATGGCACGACAAGCCTTGGAAAAAATCTCAGGCAAAGGGCAGCATACTTGAAAAACCCGTAAATATTTATGAAATTCATTTCGGCTCTTGGAAACGCAAAGAAAACGGAGATTTTCTTTCATACAGGGAAATGGCAAAAGAGCTTATCCCCTATGTTAAGGAAATGGGATATACTCACATTGAAATGATGCCGCTTATGGAATATCCTTTTGATGGCTCATGGGGCTACCAGGTTACCGGATATTTTGCTCCGACATCACGATACGGCACACCGGACGATTTAATGTTTTTCGTTGATGAATGCCATAAAGCCGATATAGGAGTTATTCTTGATTGGGTGCCTGCTCATTTTCCTAAAGACGCACACGGGCTTTATGAATTTGACGGCGGCCCGCTTTACGAATACAGCGATATGCGCAAGGGCGAGCATAAGGAATGGGGCACAAGAGTTTTTGATTACGGCAGAAATGAAGTTAAAAGCTTTTTGATTTCCTCTGCAATGTACTGGGCGGATGTGTTTCACTTTGACGGGCTCAGAGTTGATGCAGTTGCCTCTATGCTTTACCTTGATTACGGCAGAGAGGCCGGCGAATGGGTGCCGAACAAAAACGGCGGAAACGAAAACCTTGAAGCGGTTGATTTTTTAAAGCAGCTTAACACGGCAATGTTTAAAGAGCATCCTGAAATCATGATGATTGCCGAGGAATCAACAGCTTGGCCGATGATAACAATGCCTCCGGATATAGGCGGGCTTGGCTTCAACTTTAAATGGAACATGGGCTGGATGAACGATATGCTTCGCTACACCTCCATGGATCCGCTTTTCAGAAAAGGCAACCACAACTGCATAACCTTTAGCTTTTTCTATGCTTTTTCGGAAAACTTTATTTTGCCGATAAGCCACGATGAGGTGGTGCACGGAAAAGGCAGCTTGCTCAATAAAATGCCCGGCGACTATGATATGAAGTTTGACGGAATGCGACTGTTTTTAATGTATATGGCAGCGCATCCGGGAAAAAAGCTTTTGTTTATGGGGCAGGAATTCGGCCAATTCAAAGAATGGGCATTTGAAGAAGGTCTTGACTGGCTGCTGCTTGATTATGAAAAGCATAAAAAGCTGCTTGAATTTTCGAAAGAGCTTAACCACTTTTATAAAGACCATCCTCAGCTGTGGGAAATTGATTACGGTTGGGACGGCTTTAGCTGGATTTCCAGCGATGACAGCGCAAATTCAACAATAGCCTTCCGCAGAATGAGCAAAAGCGGAAAAGACCTTATAGGAATTTTCAACTTTACTCCCAACGAACACAGCGAATACAGAATCGGCGTGCCCGAGAATGCAACATACAAGGTTGTGTTTGATTCATCGCTGAAAAAATACGGCGGCAAAAAGCAAAGACTTTCCGGCACATACAAGGCAAATGCCAAAAAGCCGATGCACGGCTTTGACCAAAGCATCGGAATTAAGCTTGGCGGCCTTAATGCAATATTTATTGAAAAAGTATAAATAGGAGGAATATTATTTATGGCGCATAAAACAAATGTTGTTGCAATGCTTCTTGCAGGCGGCCAGGGCAGCAGGCTCGGCGTGCTTACAAAAAACATTGCCAAACCCGCAGTTCCTTACGGCGGCAATTATCGAATTATCGATTTCCCGCTTTCAAACTGCGTAAACAGCGGCATATACACCGTTGGCGTGCTCACTCAGTATCAGCCGCTTGAATTAAACGATTACATAGGCAATGGGCAGCCTTGGGACTTAGACAGACAAAACGGAGGCGTTCATGTGCTTTCGCCCTATGAAGCCATGGGCAGCAAAGAATGGTATAAAGGCACTGCAAACGCCATTTATCAAAATATTAACTTTATTGAAAAATACAATCCGGAATATGTTGTTGTGCTTTCAGGCGATCATATCTATAAAATGAATTATGCAAACATGATTGATTTTCATGAAAAAAACAACGCCGCATGCACAATTGCAGTGCTAGAGGTGCCGTGGGAGGAAGCATCACGCTTTGGCATTCTTGCAACAGATGAAGCAAATAAAATTTATGAATTTGCAGAGAAGCCCGCAGAGCCAAAATCAAACAAAGCATCCATGGGCGTTTATGTGTTTAGCTGGGACAAGTTAAGAAAATACCTTGTTGCAGATGAAAACAACCCGGATTCCTCAAACGATTTCGGCAAAAACATTATTCCGATGATGCTTGATGCCGGCGAGCGTATGTTTGCATTTCCGTTTGCCGGATATTGGAAAGATGTTGGCACTATAGATTCCCTTTGGGAAGCAAATCTTGATATTATCAACCCGAATGTTGATCTTGATTTAAGCGATCCCGGCTGGAAAATATACAGTAAAACTCCCGCAAGCCCGCCGCACTACATAGGCAATAATGCAAAGGTTGAAAACTCATCCGTTTCGGAGGGCTGCGAGATAGACGGCAATGTTGATTACAGCGTTGTTTCAAGCAATGTAACGATTGAAGCGGATGCCGATGTGCGCTACAGTGTAATCATGCCCGGTGCCGTTATAAAAAAAGGCGCAAAGGTTTACTATTCAATAATTGCGGAAAATGCCGTTATTGAAGAAGATGCAAAGGTTGGCGAAATTCCCGAATTGCTCACCAAGCCCGAGGATTGGGGCATTGCGGTTATAGGCGCAGGCGCCACAATAAAAAGCGGCACACATATTGAACCGGGCAGAATGATAAATTCAAATGAGGAGGTTTCCGAATGAACGGCAAAAAAGTTTTAGGCATGATATTTGCCAATATTCACGAGGGCACGCTGGACAGCCTGACTGCCTCCAGAACAATGGGCTCTGTTCCGTTTTGCTCCAGATACAGACTCATAGATTTTCCGCTTTCAAATATGGTTGAAAGCGGCGTAACTAAAATCGGCGTTATCACAAATGCAAACTTCCAATCGCTTATGGATCATGTGGGCACGGGTAAGCCGTGGGATTTAAATAGAAAGAATGACGGCCTTTTCATTTTGCCGCCTTTTAACGTTGGCTCTGCCACAATGTGGGGCAACAGAATTGATGCTATTTTCGGAAACATGGGCTTTTTGGAACAAAGCAACCAATCATATGTTGTTATGTGCGATTGCAATAATGTGCTTTCGCTTGATTACGAAAAGCTGTTTGACACACATGAAAAATCCGGTGCAGACATTACCGTTGTGGGTGTTAAAGCCCCTATGCCGGATAAAATCGGCTCAATACTTTGCTTTGACAAGGTTGATGAAAACGGCAGAATCACCGAAATGAGCCTTGACCGCACAGACGGCGGCGATATTTACCACAGTGTAAACATCGTTATTATGAAAAAGTATTTGCTTGAAAATCTTATCACACAAGCTCATTCAAAAAACAGGATTTCATTCCAAAAGAACGTGCTTATGGCAAATGTAAACGATCTTGATATAAGGGCATACGATGCAACCGATTCGTTTATCGGCACGGTTTCCTCAGTGCAGGCTTATTATGATGTTTCAATGAAGCTTCTTAAAAACGAGAGCAGGCACAAGCTTTTCAGCAAGGATTTTCCCGTTTACACTAAAGAGAGAGACGATATGCCCACTCTTTACGGCCCCGAATCAAGCACAAAGAATTCACTTGTGGCAGACGGTTGCATTATTGACGGCACTGTTGAAAACTGCATTATTTTCAAAGGCGCAAAAATCGCAAAAGGCGCAGTTGTTAAAAATTCAATTCTTATGCAAGACACTGTTATCGGCGAAAATTCAAATTTGAATTATGTAATATCAGATAAAAATGTGCAAATTAAAAGCGGTGTGGAGCTTTCAGGTGCTCCTACATTTCCTGTGACCTTAACTAAAGGCACACGAATTTAACGCTTTGGAGGTAAATTATTTATGAAAGTTTTATTTGCTGCTTCTGAGGCAAATCCTTGGATGGCATCCGGCGGGCTCGGCGATGTTGCGGGCTCACTGCCGATTGCGCTTCGCAAAAGGCTTATTGGCTGCAGGGTTGTTTTGCCGCTTTATGAATCCATAAAGCAAAAGTTCGGCGACCAACTCACCTTTATCACTTCAATTTCGGTGCCCGTAAGCTGGCGCCGCCAATATTGCGGAATTTTTGAGGCAAAGCTTAACGGAGTTGTTTTCTATTTTCTTGATAACCAATATTATTTTAAGAGAGACGGAATTTACGGTCATTATGACGATGCCGAAAGATTTGCTTTCTTTGCAAGAGCTGTGCTTGAAATAATTCCGGCAATCGATTGGAAACCCGATATAATCCATTGCAACGATTGGCAAACTGCGCTTACTCCGCTTTATTACAGTTGCTATTATGCAAACAGAATGGGATTTGAAAACATCAAAACAGTTTTCACGATTCACAATATTCAATATCAGGGCAAATACGGCAACGAGTTGCTTGAGGATGTGCTTGGAATAGGGCCTGAGCATTACGACCTTATTCAGTATGACGGGCTTGTTAATTTCCTTAAGGCAGGCATTGAATGCGCAAACAAGGTTACAACCGTTTCGCCAACATATGCAAAGGAAATTCTTGATCCTTGGTATTCATACGGGCTTGACCCAATTCTTAACCAACGCTCATGGAAGCTTTGCGGCATACTTAACGGAATTGATACAGTAAGCTATGACCCTGCAACAGACAAATCACTTTGGAAAAACTACAATGCAGATGATTTTTCCGCAAAGTCTGTTAACAAAACAGAGCTTCAAAAAATGATGGGGCTTGCCGTTAAGCCCGATACTCCGCTTGTTGGCATAGTAACAAGGCTTGTTGGCCACAAGGGAGTAGACCTTATGCGTGAGGTGCTTGAAAAAAGCCTTTGGGAAAGAGATATTCAATATGTTGTGCTGGGATCCGGCGAATGGCAATATGAAAGCTATTTCAGAGAGTTGCACGATAAATATCCCGATAAAGTCGGCTTGCGCCTTGGCTTTGTGCCGGATTTGGCAAGAAAGATTTATGCCGGTGCCGATTTATTCCTGATGCCAAGCAAGAGCGAGCCTTGCGGACTTTCGCAAATGGTTGCATTGCGCTATGGCACACTGCCCATAGTTCGTGAAACAGGCGGACTTAAAGACTCTGTTACAGACAGCGGTGACGGCCAAGGAAACGGCTTTACCTTTAAATCTTATGATGCTTATGATATGCTGGGTGCAATTTACAGAGCCGTTGATGCATATAACAACAAAGAATACTGGCCAACTCTTGTTGAGCGTGCTTTGCGCTGCGATATGAGCTGGGGCAAATCGGCAAATGAATATATCAAGATGTATAAATCCTTGCTGAAATAAGCATATAACAAAATGCAAGGCGCCTCCAAACGGAAGTGCCTTGTGTTTTTATTACAGTATTTCAATCAAACCGATAAAATAAGCATATGGAAACAATAAAAAAAGAAGATTATACTTTCGCGGCAGATATAGAAAAAACAAGAGAATATTATAAAACAAATTCATTGTGTGGCTGCTCTTGCTGCCGCAATTACTATGCGCAAATCAGAAACAAATTCCCGAAATTGAGCGATTTTTTAAGCGATTTCGGAATTGATATTTCAAAGCCCGATGAAATAATCAGTATTGAAACGGATAGCGAAATAAACTATATGAATATTGATTACACAGTCTGCGGGAGCATAGAAAAGGCAGGGCAAAACGAAATTGAAATTTATGATAATTTGCCTTTGAAAATAATTGTAACCGACGGCTTTGTCAGCCCCAACGGTCAGCACGGTGAATATTTTACAATTTCCGTTGAAGGCATTGAACTACCGTGGTTTTTAAACGAGCCTTTTCCGAAACCGATTACGAAAAGCCCTAAATTTAAACATAAAAATTTATTGCGCAAAATATTTAAGAACAGAACAAACTGAAAACCGCAGATTAGGCGTTGGCGAAATCTGCGGCTTTATTTATTCTGCCTTTTCTTTTGGCTTTTTCATTGTGAGTGAAATGCGTTTTTTTGCAACATCAACCCCAATCACCCAAACGGTGACTATATCGCCCACCTTGAGCACATCGGATGGATGCTTTATATAGCGATTTGTTATTTGCGAAATATGCACAAGCCCGTCCTGATGCACGCCCACATCAACGAACGCACCGAAATCAATAACATTGCGCACCGTGCCTTTAAGCTCCATGCCCTCTTTCAAATCCTCAATACCCATAACATCCGTTCTGAGCATAGGCTGAGGCAATTCTTCACGAGGATCTCTGCCGGGCTTGCCAAGCTCAGAAACAATATCATTAAGAGTCGGCTCACCTATATCAAGCCGAGCGGCAAGAGCGCTTGTGCCCTGTGTTTTAACCGCTGCTTTGATTGCCGAAATATTTCCGCTGCGAACATCGCTTTCGGAAACACCGCAAATTTTGAGCAGTTGCTTTGCCGCGGGATAAGATTCCGGATGCACTGCCGTGTTATCAAGCACTTCTTTGGATTCTGATATTCTTAAAAAGCCGGCACATTGCTCAAATGCTTTTGGGCCAAGCTTAGGCACTTTTTTCAATTGCGAGCGAGAAGTAAATGTGCCGTTTTCTTCTCTGTAAGCCGCTATATTTTTTGCGATTGCGGATGAAACGCCCGAAACACGCAGCAAAAGCGACGGAGAAGCCGTATTTAAATCCACACCAACGGAGTTTACGCAATCTTCAACAACACCGTCCAGTGCCTCCGAAAGTTCTTTTTGCGGCATATCGTGCTGATATTGACCGACGCCGATTGCTTTTGGGTCTATTTTAACAAGCTCTGCAAGCGGATCCTGCAAGCGCCTTGCTATGGAAACCGCCGAGCGCAAAGAAACATCATATTCCGGAAATTCCTCTGCGGCAAGCTTTGATGCGGAATAAACGGATGCTCCGGCCTCGCTGACAACCATATAAACAATGCCGCAATCAAGCTCTTTTATAACGTCTGCGGCAAAAACCTCTGTTTCATGTGATGCCGTGCCGTTTCCTATTGCAAACATTTTAACATCATATTTCTTTACGAAATTTTTTATTATTCTTTTTGCCTCTTCCGTTTTGTTGTGCGGCGGAGCGCAATAGATAACACCCGTATCAAGCACCTTGCCGTTTTCATCAACAACGGCAACCTTGCAACCGGTGCGATAACCGGGATCAAGCCCGATTGTAACCTTTCCTTTCACAGGCGGCTGCATCAAAAGCTGAGCAGTGTTTTTTGAAAAAACCTTTATGGAATCCTCGCAGGCACGATCGGTTAGTTCATTTCTGATTTCCCTTTCAATGCTTGGAAAAATCAGGCGTGAATAAGCATCATCTGCCGCATTGCGAACCAAATCTGAGCTTGCAGAAGCATTTTTAACGTGAAGCCCCGTGAGCACGCTCAGTCCGCTTGTTTTATCAAGCTCAAGCGACACTTTAAGAAACCCTTCTTTTTCGCCCCTGTTTATGGCAAGAATTCTGTGATTTGCAACCTTTGAAACGGGCTCTCGATAATCGCCGTATGCCTCATAAACGCCCAAGTCATCTTTTGCACCCTTAGAAACAATGTCGCCATGTGCACGGCAAACATATCGCAGCTGCTTTCTTCCTGCCGGATCATCAGAAATCATTTCCGCAATAATATCCTTTGCACCTTGAATTGCAGCTTCACAATCCGGCACCTCATCATTTAAAAATTCATTTGCATATTCAAGCGGTGCAAGCCCCTGAATTTGCTCATATATTTTTGCCGCAAGCGGCTCAAGCCCTTTTGCCTTTGCCACAGATGCTCTTGTTTTGCGCTTTGGCCTGTAGGGGCGGTAGATATCCTCAATTTCCGTTAAGGTTTTTGCATTTGAAAGAGCCGCTGCAATTTCTTCTGTCATTGCGCCATGCTCTTCTATTGAAGCGCAAACCTTTTCTCTTTGTTCCTGCAAAGAGCGAAGATATTGCAAGCGATCATAAATTTGCCTGAGCAGCTGATCATCAAGCGAGCCGGTTGCTTCCTTTCTGTATCTTGCAATAAATGGAATTGTGTTTGCATCATCAATAAGCTGCACAGTATTATCAATCTGCCACTGCTTTAATTTAAATTCTGCGGAAAGAATTTCGTTTATGTTCATTTTGTTCCTCCGAACAGGCAATTCATTTGCCTATCCACTTTTTCTTTTTAAATATAACGGCAAGCACCGTAACAACCGTTATCGAAAGCAAAATCACAAATAAGTATCCGTACTTCCAATAAAGCTCCGGCATGTTGCGAAAATTCATTCCGTACCAGCCCACTATAACCGTGAGCGGAAAAAATATTGCCGTAACAACCGTGAATATTTGCATCGTTCGGTTTGATTTTATGTCTATATAAGATTGGTATGCATCCTGAAGATGCACCACAGATCCGCTCAGCATATCAATATCATCACGCAGGCGGATTGTTTTTTTTGTGAAGTTTGAAATGTAGCGCAAATAATTGTCGTCGAAAATTTCATTTTCGTTGTCCTCAAGCGCATCGCCTATATCAATCAGCTGCTCATAATAATTTCGCATAGTGAGCAATTCTTTTTTCATATGCAAAAGCTGCAAATTAAAATTGCTGCCCACTCTGTCGTGAAGCACAAGCTCCTCAAGCTGAGTTATTTCATAACCCATATCCTCAATTGTGTTTGAATCGCTGCTTGTTAGGCAATCCAAAAAAGCATATATAAGCTTTTCAAGCGTTATGTTAATTGGCGAATATCTGCCCAGGCATTCCATAAATTTATCCCGTGTGGAGCAATCCTTATCATGCACATCAACAACTATCAACAAATTTTTTTTGATAAAAAGCGCAACGGAATCACGCTCGCCGTTTACATCATCAGGATTTATTACGGCAATTTTCGTGAAGCAGTAGTCATCAAAAACCTCTGCTCCGAAACGGGAGTGATAATAAAAATTATCCGATTTCAGCATTTCGGCAGTTGCGGCAGCAAAACCGAATTGCGAATAAATGCGTTCAAATTCCGAAACGGTAACATATCCCGCAGTAACATAATGATTGTCTATTTGATCTGTTTCAACCGTTGTTACATCATCCGAAAACTGATAAAACATATCTGCTTACACCAACCCTTCGCTGAAATGATTCGCCCGACGGCAACCGGCGGGCGATGCGTTTTAATCAATAATTTTCTGCCTTGATTTCAAAATACGCCTGCGGATGAGCGCAAACGGGGCAAACCTCAGGTGCAGCCTTTCCTATAACAATATGGCCGCAGTTTGAGCATTTCCAAATCTTATCTTCATCACGGCTGAAAACAATTCCGTTTTGCACATTTTTCAGCAATTTAAGATATCTTTCTTCATGCTCTTTTTCGATTTTGCCAACCTCTTCAAAAAGATAAGCAATATCATCAAAGCCCTCTTCCCTTGCATCCTTGGCAAAGGCGGCATACATATCGGTCCACTCATAATTCTCGCCGTTTGCGGCATCCTGCAAATTAACCGCCGTGCCGGGAACCGAATTGCCGTGCAACAGCTTAAACCAAATTTTTGCGTGCTCTTTTTCATTCATTGCAGTTTCTGTGAAAATAGCCGCTATTTGATTATAACCGTCTTTTTTAGCCTTTGATGCATAATATTGATATTTAGTATGCGCCTGGCTTTCACCTGCAAATGCTGCCATAAGATTGGCCTGAGTTTTTGTTCCCTCTAACTTTTTCATATAAAGCACTCCTTAAAATATTGCGGCGAAGCAAATTAAACGCCGTTTTTTCTAATTTTTGTAACTAAAAGCACAAATATACTCCAAACAGCTTGGAAAATAATAACATTAACAGCCGTCAGCTGGCTCATGCCGCCGGAAAAACCAAGAAGCCCCGCAACACCAAAGCCGATTGCACATCCAAAGGTGCAAAGCGCAGAAATTGTTTTTTCCGTGCCCACAAGATTATCGGCGCCCAAAACAGATGCTATAAAGGCCTCTGCCGTGCCGTTGTGAACGGAATACGCCGGGCTTTTTTCGGCAACTGCACCGCTGTATTTTTCAAAGCTGCGGCCGTTTGATGCCGTCATAACTCTTATAAAGCCCTCAGGAACATCAAAAATATTTTTAAGGCTTTCTTCGTTGATATAAGGATCACAGCTGCGCAAAATGATGGTTATGCCGCTGCGCTCAAGCTTTTTAAGCAACTTTTTGAGTGACGGATCTGCCTCATAGCTAACTATAAACATTGCCATAACCTTGCCTGCAACGGCAAGATAAAGTGCCTTTCTGCCCTTGCGGGTATATTTTCTTTCATAATCCTCTTTCGGCACTGTTACACCGTGGCGAATAAGCAAATCACGATTACCTACAAGAACTTTCTTTTGATATATCCATGCGGAGGTTCCCATTTTGTCTTCATACACAATATCCTCTGCCTGCGGCAATATAGATTGCTTGCCTATAATTACATCATCAAAAACATTTGCAAGCGGGCTCTTTATTTGCATAACAACAGCGGCCGTTTGCAATATGGCATCATCAATTTTTGCCCCGTTAAAGGTTTTAATGCCGTGCAAATTGCAAGAGCGAGAGCTGAATAGATCTGCTGCTTCCATAACAAGCGCATTTGAATTATGAACATAATGTGCGCCCTCAAAGCCGCATACCATTGCTCCTTTTTTTGAAAGCGATTTGGAAATCTGCGAAAGCGCATAATTAGAGGCAAACAAAGTTATTGCAGGGCACGAAATAATAACACCCGCCGTTAGCAGATTAAATGCTTCGTTCCAATTATGTTTAACGATTCCCATGACTGCAAACATAATCAAATTTATGCATATAAAAACAGGTGAAATCACCTTTGCGATTTTATCCGCAGGCTCATATGCAAATGAAATTTCCAAAAAGCTTGTGGGAAAATCGGTTTTAACACTGTATTTTAAATAAGGTTCTCCGTCAAGCATGTTTTTTGAGATTATTCTTGCATCCACTTCGTTTACAATATCCTCAACGGTTGATTTATCCCCTCTGCCGGTTAAAAATTCAAAATTATCAATAACCCTCACAACGGTTTCACGCCTGCCCAGTTCGGCTATAATCAAAGCAAATGCCGCCGCCGGCGAAAAAAGCGTGCCTCCGTCATAAACCAAATCGGGATTTGCCAAAAATGCTGCCGTGTTTGCCATTGCAATCACAGAGGCAAGTGTTATCGGAAAATAAAAATTTATTCCCTTTTTGAAATTAAAGCCGCGCAAGAGCGAGCCTATATTTGTTATCATTACGGCTGCATAAATTATGATTGCCGTTAAATAATAGTTAAAATCATTATTTAAAAACGGCGGCAAATATGCCGTGTTTTTAAGAACGGTTAGAAAAAGCAAAAGTAATCCGAAAACAATCGTAAATGAAATTCGCAGTTGAATTTTTGTTTTAAGCTTGAAAAGGCTTTCAAGCGTTTCCGTGCGCTCACTGCTTTTTCTGTAATCATCAAATTTTATTTTTTTTGCTCGGCTTTTATCGTCGCCCTCAAATTCTTCCGGAGTAAACAATCTAAACTTGTTTACCTTTTCCTCTCGCCTGCGGCGAAGCTGTTCTTCTGCAAGCTCTTCATCTATAACCGGCACTTCGTCAACTTCGTCATCAAAACCCGTCATTCTGATTTGATCCGAGTTGTCATATTCTTCATTTTCGGCAATAAAATCCGATTTGTTATCCCTGTCTTTTGAAAGCATAACTCGTGTTTTATCAAGTTCTTCAACCGCAAGAATTGTTGGTATCTCCTGTAAATCAAGAGTTTTATCAAATCTTGAACGGCTTTTTATGGTGGCTGCCTTTTCAATGATTTTCGGAGGAGCAGAGCCGTATTCCGCATCGGAAGAATAGCTTTTGAAAAACTTTTTTGCCTCAGCTTTTTTAATCGGCACAACCGCCGTTTTATCCGTTGCGGGCACCTTTGCCGTTTTCTGTTTGTCAAGGCTTGGCACAACGGCGGTTTTCCCTTCTGCCGGTTCCTGCTGCCTTGGCTTTGCTTTGCCCGGCACATATGGCTTAACAGCCGCATCGGAATTGCCGCGCCCGGTGTTGTTTTCAGATTTCGGAACAAAGGTTTTTACAGTCTCCGGCTCAAGAGGTTCATCAACATTTTTGATTTCCTCCTTTGCCAAAGCAGATTTTTTATCAATGCTTTTAAGCACCGCCTCTGCTTCTTTTAATATTTCTTCAATAGAAAGATCTCTGTTTTCACTCATTTAAACCACTCATCACAAGCCAAGTCTTTGCTTGGCGATTTCATACATAATAACAGATGCCGCAACAGATGCATTAAGGCTGTTTACATTGCCTCTCATAGGAAGCGAAACGGTTACATCGCATTTTTCTTTAACAAGCCTGCCGACACCCTTGCCCTCACTGCCGATAACAAGAGCCGCACCGCCGGAAAAATCTGTTTTGCACCACGGTTGACCATCCATATCTGCAGCATAAACCCAAATATTTTTCTTTTTTAAATCATCAATGGTTGAAGCAAGATTTGAAACCCTTGCCACCTTAACATATTCGAGCGCACCGCAGGCAGTTTTTGCAACAATGAAATTGAGCCCGGCATTTCTGCGCTTTGGAATTATTACACCGTGCACTCCGCAAGCCTCTGCCGTTCTGATAATCGCACCGAGATTGCGGCTGTCCTCAATCTCATCGCATATGATAATAAAAGGAGCCTCGCCTTTTTCTTCGGCAAGTGCAAGTATTTCATCAACGCTGCTGTATTCATGGGCCGGCACGTTTGCCACAACGCCCTGATGATTTGCACCGCCGCACATGAAATCCAGCTTGCGTGAATCAGCTTCCTTAATTACAATGCCTTTTTCACGAGCCATTGCAACGATTTTGTTTACAGAGCCCTCTCTGCTGCCCTTTGCAATTATGATATTTTCAATTTCTCTGCCGCTTTTAAGCAGCTCTGCCACAGCATTTCTGCCGATAACTATATTATCATTCTCAATAAATTTTGGGTTTTTATTTTCCTTTGCCATTTTTTATAACCTTTCGCCGAAATTATAATTTATCGTTTTTCGCTCCGCACAAGCAATCAGAGCTGTTTGCCGGCTTTATTTCAATCATTTTCAAATGCCCGAACACAGCCGATAATTAACGCTTTTAATAATTTTAAATATAGCTTATTATAACATTATCCCAAATGAGTTTCAATCAAAAAAAGCCAACCGAATTAAATATAATTCGGTTGGCAAATAATTAAAGCCTTACGGGAATATTCATTTCTTTAAGGTATTTTTTCAACTCTGGAACAGGCAATTCGTTAAAATGGAAAAGACTTGCCGCAAGCACGGCATCTGCTTTGCCGTATGTAAATGCATCATAAAAATGTTTTTTTGCGCCGGCACCGCCCGATGCAATAACAGGAATTCCCACACTTTCTGAAACAGCACGGTTTAATTCATTGTCGTAGCCTTTTTTTTGCCCGTCACAATCCATAGATGTAAGCAAAATTTCACCCGCACCTCGTTTATAAGCATCCTTTGCCCATTCAACGGCATCAATGCCCGTTGGAATTCTGCCGCCGTTCAGATAAACCTCCCAGCCTGCGCCGTTCCTTTTAGCATCAATAGCGCAAACAACGCATTGGCTTCCGAATTTATATGCAGCTTCATTTATAAGATCAGGATTTCGCACCGCCGCCGAATTAACGGAAATCTTATCTGCACCGGCTCTTAAAAGTTCTTTAAAATCATCAACGGTTTTAATTCCGCCGCCAACCGTAAACGGAATAAAAACGCTGTTTGCAACACGTTCAACAATGTCTATCATTGTGCTTCTGCCTTCGTGTGTGGCAGTTATATCAAGCAGCACAAGTTCGTCGGCACCGGCTTTGTCATAAGCGGCCGCACACTCAACAGGATCGCCCGCATCACGCAGATTAACAAAAGAAACACCCTTAACAACCCTGCCGTTTTTCACATCAAGGCAAGGTATAATTCTTTTAGCATACATAATTTAAACCTCCGCCTTTGCAAAATTTTTAAGCAACTGCAAGCCGATTTCTCCGCTTTTTTCAGGGTGAAACTGCGTTGCAAAAAGATTTCCTTTTTCAATGGCACACTCTATTTCAACTCCGTAATTTGTTTTACCTGCCACAACCGCACTGTCTGCTCCGTTTAAATAATAAGAATGAACAAAATAGAAATAGCTGCCGCTCGGAATGCCTGCAAAAAGCCTGCTTTGAGGCTTTGTTTCAACAGAATTCCAGCCAACATGGGGCACCTTCAGCTGCGCATTGCCCGGAATTAAAGAAATGTTTCCGGAAAGAATTCCCAAGCCGTTTGCGCCGGGGCTTTCTTGGCTGCTTTTAAAAAGCAGCTGCAAGCCAAGGCATATACCCAAAAAAGGCTTACCGGAAAGCGCCGCATGCTCAACCGTTTTATTAAGCCCCTTTTTCCCCATTGAATCCATGGCATCGCCAAATGAGCCTACTCCCGGCAAAATCACTCGTTCTGCCGACTCGATCACCTTGCAAACCGAAGTTATAACGGACTGCTCGCCTATGAAATCAAGCGCTTTTTTTACGCTCATAAGATTTCCGGCGCCGTAATCCACAATAGCAATCATATTTTTGCCTCCGTTAATTATAGTTTGCCGTAGTTTGTTGTTATAAGATAAATTTTATCATATCGCACAAAGCATTTCAACATAAAATCATTGACAAATGCCCACTTTTGATATACAATCTTTATACCGCACGGAGACGTATCGAAGTGGTCATAACGGACATGACTCGAAATTTTTTGTACATCTGTTAGTTTTGTCCGCCGGGAATCCTTGAATTTACTGGGTTTTCAAAATTAAAAATCGAATAGTTTTTTGTTTTCTCCCCTGTTTTTCTCCCCAAAAGTTTTTTGATTGATTTTTGGAAGAAAAAATAGGATTGAAATATACACGGAGAGTTATCGAAGTGGTCATAACGGGGCTGACTCGAAATCAGTTTGACGGTAATTCCGTCACGAGGGTTCGAATCCCTCACTCTCCGCCACTGAAAAAGCCTGTAATCAAGCCGATTTCAGGCTTTTTCTTTTTGCTCTTTTTTGAAAACAAGTGGTCGGAGACTACAACATTTTTCGCTTGCCTGTAAATTATGCTTCATCACTCCAACGGCTGGCAAAGCTTCCGGTTTCCGGCAACTGCAAGCCGTTCTCCATTGCCTGCGCCGACGAAATTTTTGAGCTGTAATCAAGGTGAGCATATATATTTGCAGTCGTGCTGAAATCACTATGCCCTAACCATTCTTGAATGTGCTTAAGAGGGACTCCGTTCGCAAGAAGTAAACTGGCGCAACTATGTCGCAAATCGTGGAAACGCATTCGGCGCAATCCATTGCGTTCTAAAAACTTTGGAAACGCACAGGTGAGATACTGCGCTTTCATACGGTCTCCCATTTCATCTACAAAAACAAAGCCATCGTACTTGTAGTTATAGCAGTTACCGCAAACTTCCTTGTTTAATTCTTGTGCTTCCTTAACTTGCATAAAGTAGTCCCTGAAACTTCCGATAAGTGGCAGAGTTCTTAGGCTGGATTTTGTTTTTGCAGATTGCTTTTCAATATCACGATACTTACCATCCAAGTTAATTGAAGTCACAGTGCGTTTGACAGAAATTGTTCCTTGTTCAAAATCAATGGCATCCCATTTCAGTCCCAATACTTCCCCTCTGCGAAAACCATAAAATGCTGCTACCAACACCGGCAACTCCAGCTTAGTCCCACGAAGCGCTTCAAACATTTTTTGCATTTCATCAGCTGAAAGAAACACCGGCTGAAAATCATTCTTTTTCGGGCGGTCAACCTTGTCCGCTACATTTTGAACCAGCATATCGGTTTTAACCGCATATTTTAGCGCCGAATGAATAACAGCGTGATAATGAATAACCGTGTTGGATTTTACCTTTTTGAGCATCTCGGAATAAAACATCTGTAAATGCCTTGCTTCAAGCTCTCTAAGCGTCAGCTTCTTTTTGCGAAAATATGGTTCAATAGGATTTTTAAGCATACTTGTATATGAACAGTAGGTTGCAATCGCTAAGCGACCTTTCGCAATTTCCAGCCATTCCAAAAGATAATCGGCGAACAGCATATCACTGCTTAAATCTCCAACCTCCTCCGGAACTTCAAATTCCGCTCGCAGCTTTGCAAGCTCGGCTTCCGCTTTTCGTTTGTTGCCCTTTTCGGGCAAGCCAAGAGATATCCACTTTGTTTTTCTCTCTCCCTTGGCATTTTTATAGTTCAGTACAGCATAATATTTGCCGCTTTTGACAGCTAAATGTCCTGCTACCATTTTTATTTTACCTCCATATTTTTATTTGCAGAACAGAACTCCAAACCGACAGTTATAGTATAGCGCCGATTTGGAGTTCTCTCCATTCTGCGATTGGTTCAATCGTATTCGTATCGGTACGAATTAACGAGCATCACGATTTCGTTCTCTCTGCCGTTTCAAAAGCTCCAAGCCTTTGATAATATCCTTTCGCATTTGCGCATCGGTGTAAGTGGGCGGGAAATACTTTTTCAGCTCCTCTTTCTTAAACTTGATTTGCTCCTGCTGATTCGGCTTTTCTTCCGACATAACGGCATAGATTTGCTCATCATTCAGCACACCGTCCTGCGACATTTTCTTTAAGCGTATGCTTTGAGCGTGGGAGGGCGTGCAATCGTTCATCTCCATTGCGTTAAGTAAAACTCTCTGCTCCGATTGCTCTAAGTACGAGATTTCCACCGCAGGATTGAAAGCGATTTTGTTTTCGTCTACCATAGAAAGCAGTTCGGGGATTAAGTAGGTAAGACGGATATAACGCTGGATTTGTCGTTCGCTATCATCGCTGTCTTTGCTCACTTGTGTTACGCTCAACAACTTCTCGCCAAGTTGGCGAGAAGTAACACCCTGATGCTTTATGGCATCCAATTTCATTTTATAGGCGAAGGCTTTTTCGCTGGGTAAAATTGTTTCTCTTTGCAGGTTAGCGTCCACCATTGCAATCACCGCTTCATCGTCGGACATCTCACGGACGATAACAGGCATTGTTTCAAGTCCCAACACCTGACACGCCGCCAATCGTCTGTGCCCGGAGATAAGCTCGTAGCCGCCGTCTGTCAGCGGTCGTACCAGCGCCGGTGTGATTGCGCCCACCTTGCGAATGCTTTCAATCATTCGTTCCATTTCCTCATTATTCAAAATCTTAAAGGGATGATTTTTGAACGGGTGAAGTTCATTAAGCGGAATGTTTTGAACTCGCTCCAACTTCGCATCGTCCCGCATTTCCTGAGTAGTGAATAAATCGTCAAGCTTCGGTAAATCAAAATCCGATTTTCTTTTTGTCATAGTAATAACCTCTCTTTCTTATTTCCATTTGAGTTCGCTTTGACCGGGGCGTAAAAAGGTCGCCTCGATGTCCGCTTGAAATTTGTGCCAGCGCAGAACTTCGGCTTTTAACATCGGTGCGTCGATAAAACCGAGGGAGTGCGCCTTTGCGGCAAGCTGATTCACATTGTTTCCGATTGCCGACAGGCTTCGCATTGCCGTGTAAAAACGCTCGTCCGGTTTTTCCTTTGGCTCATACCCTCTGATTAAAATTCTGATAACCGATGTTTCATTTATCCCCGACAGCTGTGCTTTTCGTTTTAGCTCGGCGTTGTCTTCGGGCGACAGCCAAAACTGTCTTTTAATTCTCTTTGTCATAACTGCTCCTTTCTACAAGAGGTCTTAGGATGGTTCCTAACGAGGTATTTGTGCTCCGGGAGTACAAATACACTGCTCGCTAATGCGATGCAGTTTTACCGTTTTACGACTTTTGGGAGTACAAATGTTCTGCTCGCTACGATAGTGCATACAAAATTCTCCTCTCCTCAAAAAGTCGTATGACTTTTTGAGGACCCTAAAGTCAGCCTAAAATCTCTGCTTCATTTTCTTATTTCAGTAAGTCCTCTATCGTACTGAGCCGATAAAGAATTTCGCTTTTTTCGAGTGAGTCCAAGTCCTTTTTCAACTGTCTTACCAATCGAAAAGTCTTGTAGATTTTCTCATCCGTTGCGGCTTTCACATCTTTTCCAAGCCCTAATCTGCGTAAATATTCCGAAAGAGAAAGCAAGCAACAGCTTGCATTTTGCTGTAATTTTTCTTTTTCTTCTTCGGTTACACGCACATTGATTCCCAGCGTTTTGCTTCGCATAACTTCATCTCCTCTCGCTGTTTTGTGACGGCAATGACGGTTGTGACAGACATTTTGCTATATACCGATATCGCCGTCATTTTCGTCACCGCTGTCATTTCGTATGAATTTAATCAGCCTGCTTTTGCCCGTTCGCTTCGTTCGGTATTCGATACCGTCAGGCTCCAAAACATCGCAGGTAAACTGACCTAAGTACTTGGTGACAACATTCGGTGTAATTTCCGTTTCCTGCATATCGACAAGAAGCTCTGTTGCTGTGCCTACCCATTCGGTGCGGTTTTTCATAAATTCCGCCACCCGAAAAAGAAAGTCGGGTATCTCCGCTTTGTGAATATCATCGCTGTTTTTGCGCTCCACAAGCTCCCATACAAGGTCGTTAAACTGTAAGGTCAGTTCCTGATATTCAACATCACGACCGCTGACAAGCAGCGTTGCGGTGTTATCGCTTCGCTTTCTTTTCAGAATAAAGTTTGTGTCAGACGCACCGATAATTCCCGTTGAGCCGCTAACCTCATTAAAGGGGTCGTCTCCGTCCTTCAGCTTTCGCAGATGATGAACAAGAATAACGGCAATGTTGTGTTCATCGGCAATCCGCTTGATTGAGGAAATATCGTCATAATCGTTTCCGTACATTCCCGCCTTGCCTGCGCTGCCCTTGCTGTCCCTGACCTTTTGCAGCGTATCAATGATAACCAGCTTTGTGTCTTTATGCTCGTTCAAAAAATCGGTGATTTGTTCTTCCAACCCGCCGCCGATAAGTCCGCACATAACAGCGAAATGCAGATTTCTCGGTGCGTCATCGGTCAGCTCATAAAGCCTGTCCTTAATTCTTCGGTGAGTATCCTCAAGACTGAGATACAAAACATCACATTGCTGCGTTTCCATTCCCCAAACAGGCAGTCCCTGCGATACCTGCAGTCCCAGCCACAGCATCAACCAGCTTTTTCCTATCTTGCTTGCGCCGCTTAAAACATTTACGCCTTGCGGTATCAAGCCATCTACAATAAACATTGTTTTGCTCATCGGTGTGGATAAAAGCGTTTCCGCATCCACGGTTTTTAGTTTGTAATTCATTTGTTTTTTCTCCTTTCAATTTTGCGTGGACTGTTAGAAAGCTGAATTTGAGGTGTTGAGTATAAATACTCGAATCACTTCGTTTCAGCTCCGAAAAGCCTTGATTCATAAGCATTTTCAAGCTTCTAACTGTCCACTTAGCGGCGTTTTCGCTCGCTCTCTGCTTTTTGTCTGCGGCGTACTTTCTTGCCGCATTCGGTGCAATATTTTTGCCTGTTTGACTTCGGCACAAAGGCTTTACCGCAAATTTCGCAAGGCTCTGTGTGAATCTTGTAAATATCTGCACACAGTTCTTTGTCGGCTGGTAAAACAGCATTACGGAAATACTTGCAGATGAGCGACAACGAAATAATCTGCACGCATACACACCCATCGCCCTCATCAAGAGCCAAACAATTTCCGTCGTCGTAGTTTGCGCATAGCTTTCTTATCAGCCGATTACATCGCCTGCGCTGTGTCGGCGTTAACCGAATTAGATTTTCCAATTTGCTTCACCTCCTCTCCGAGTACATAGTTAATTACACTTATCTTCGGGATTTTCAGCGATGTTCCTATTTTTACTGCTTGTAGCTCGCCGTTGTCGATTAGCTTGTATGCCAGATGTCGGCTGACACCGAGCATTTCCCGAAGCTGCTTTACGGTGACGATATCCGGATAGTTCGGAAACATCATTTTGTAAAGCTCTTTGAGTTCTGTTTTTCTCATCACTTTTTACCTCCTTATGAGAAATTTCAGCCACACGGATGTGTGACTATGTAAAGTCGAGACAGTATAGGGAGAGGTATGCCATATACCGTCTCCTTTGCCGGTATGCCTGAATGTCGTTCCTGTTCCGGAATCTCACCGCAACGTTTTGTTTTTCTTGGTACGCTCATATCGTGGCGATACTTTTCCAAAAAACATATCCCATTCAGCCGATCATTCAATTGTCAAAGTTCGGTGAAGGGAAAGAGTTTTTACCCCTCAATTGGTAGGCGTCGGGATACGGGGGTAAATAAAATAAATCAAAAATATTTTTTAATTTGTTTAAACTGAGCAGTTTCTACAATCTCTTCGCCTTGTGAGTTTTTTCCCTCATTTTTAATTGCTGAATTTTTTACGAAAATGGACAAAAATTTTTCAGTTTTACCTTTTTCGCTTAAAATCGGCGTATTATCAGGTTTTTGTCCCTTCACTTGTTTAGAACGGGGTCGGCAAAATGAACACCCTTTTTCAGAAAAAAATTTTTTCTGCTGAAAACAAAAAAGCTGAAAATCCCACCATTTACGGGCATTTTCGGCTTAAAAAAATTTTTGAAAATTTTCTGATTTGATTGCAAAAAATCTAAAAATCGGCTATAATTGCAGAAAAGGTCAACTTATAATATGACAGGTGATGCTATGCTTTTGAAAAGAATACCCGACAAAATAAAATCAGATATAGAAAAGTTTCGTTCGTCTCATATCAATGAGATTTTGTTCTTATCGGCGGATTCGGGAATGGGCAAAACCTTTGCGGCATTGTCTTACTGTGCCGAAGATAAAGACAGTCTGTACTTTTCTTTTCGGCATATCGGCGCTGAGTTTGCACCGAAAATATTTTCAAATCGCTATCCCGAAATTTTTAAGGATTGCTCCGATTGGACAGCATTTTTTGATTTTTTGCGGATTTACGGCAAAGAAAAACGCCCAACCGTCTTTTTAGACGATGTGGGCGAACGAAATGATAAGAAGGATTTTTATGCTGCGTTAAAAAACTTTTCGGAGGAAAACGACGGCTGCGGTGCTGTTGTAGTTTTAATCGGCAGACCTTGGGAGCAACCGGAAATCCACACTGAAACAATAACCATAGAGCCTTTTTCAACTCAGGAAATTTCCGAAACATTATCTGTAAGCAATGCAGAATCAGTCAACATCTTTTCTTTGACGGCAGGTATTCCGGAGCTTTTATCGGCATACGATACGAACGCTTCTTTTGAGGAAAATGTAAAGTCGGCGCTTCATATCAATTCGCCGTTTTGCCGCTTAATGGACAGCAAAATGAGCAAAAGCTTTCGAACACCCGAAAGCTACAACATACTGCTGTATGCAATGGCGAACGGCTATAATCGAATCAGCGAATCGGCGGCGTATTCAGGCTATCCGAAAAACAAATGCGACAAGTACATTAAAGCATTGTGCGAAGTCGGTCTTGTCCGCAAAGAACCTGAAAGAAACGGTCATACAAAATATTATCCGGCAAACAGTTATATTGCGCTTTGGTATAAAGCTCTGTTGACCGCCGTTCCCAATCCGGATGGCACTTTCGGCGAAGATGTTTACGATTGTTTTATTAAATATCTTAATGCCGAAATTGTTTCCCCGTTTTATAAAAATATGTGCGCTTATTGGCTCGGCAAAAACATCAACTCCCTTTCAACCGAGTATATCGACACAAAAGATTCAAGCTATCAGAATGTCAAAATCGGAAATGTAACATTCGATTTTGCCTGCGTAAAGAATCAAGGAATATATGCGTATTATGATACAACACCCGGAGGAAAACTGACGCAAAAGCTCTGGAAAGAGATTGAAAGCATTACGACCAAGGACAGACCGTTTTACGAGAATGAATATATTCTTTGTACCGTAAACCGTCCGCCGGATAGCTTTTGGACTTTGAGCCAGCGTTACGATAATGTGCATATCGTACCTCTTAAATCTCTTTTTGCTGCATATAACAAAGAATATAACCGCATAAATCATCCTCGTTTCGTTCCGTCGTTTGCAAGAAGCAGAGGTCATTAAAAGGCATTAGGCAGGCGAGTAGTGTTACATTGAAGAGGTTGCTACAAATTTTAACGATGCACTTGCCTCATACGAAGAAATTCTGTATTTAATTGGTTGTATCTATCGCTATTGAATATTTGAAAGAGTTTTATAAGAAAAAGATTTGATATTTTCTAAAGTGCCACTTACAATCTCCAAAGTGCCAATTTGGCACTTTGGACGGGAATATTAAAATCGTATTTATGTGGTGAGAATAAATTCCAAAGTATCAAAAATCAATCTCAAAGTATCAAATTGATACTTTGGCGCATAAAAAGATTAAAGGTCGTACCGTTTGGCACGACCTTTCGTTTGCTTATTTTCCTTTCAACGCATCTATGTCCTCGAACATAAATTGCAGCTTATCAATCTTTTTCACAGTGTGGTAATGACCGCAGTACCAGCGCTTATAATCGAGTATTTCTTCAATTTCACCAAGCCATTCTTCCGTACTTTTATCAACGGTACTTTGGTCAAGTCCCTGAATAAAAACTTCTGTCGGCTCGTATTTTACAGGACAAGTATGTGACAGTACAATGTCAATCTTGTTTTCTCGATTTTGCAGTTGCTGTTCAACATACGATTTTGTTTCTTCGGACGGTTGCTCGTTTTCAAACCACATCCAGCCTCGTGCAAGACGATAGAACTTGTCTACACTGTATGCGCCGCCGATTGCAATACAGGAATATCCATTGAAATCATAAATTTCTCCGTCCTTTGCAAAAAGAATATTCGGGTATTCATCTTCGTACCAAACAGTTCCGCCGCAATACTCCTTTGTCTTGTAAGTTGAAATATCCGTCGGTCGCATTTCGTGATTTCCGTGAATGCAAAAAGTAGTAAACGGGAAACTGTTTACAAAGTTCTTGCGAGCTTCATCTCGTTCATTTCCGTAGTAATTCAGTCCTGCGTCGCCTAGCACAATCATTGTATCCTTTTCAGTCGGCTCCATTCGTGCCGCAAACTCAATATATCGGCTGAAATCGCCGTGTGTATCTCCTGTTATATAAAACATTTATTTTTCCTCCGTTATGGTATTAGTTTTAAATCGACGGTTGTTTTCGAGCATTTCATCAAAGGTTACGGGCATAAAATCGTTAATATCCGCTCCGGCATTCAAAACATTGTCACGGGCTGCGATAAGCGGCCAAAAATCCGCTTTTGTGTCGTTATGAATATGTCCGTGAATCATAAAGGTTCGCATAGCGTGATTCCAGCTTAGCAGGGGGTAGTGGCACATCGTCATAGCGTGCAGTCCGTCGGATACTTCGAGAAACTTATCAATGCTGACAAAATATTTTGAAGCGTCTAATTTTGTCATCCACGAACCGTCGTGATTTCCGACAATCAGGCGCTTTTTACCCTTGAGTCGCTTTAATATTTCCTCGGTATTTACCGACCGAAAAAACATATCTCCGAGTATATAAACAGTATCGTTGCCACGAACTCGGCTGTTCCAGTTTTCAATCAATACTTCGTCCATTTCTTCGGCAGAAACAAACGGACGGTCGCAAAAACGGATAACATTTTCGTGTCCGAAATGCGTATCCGCAGTAAAATAAATCATTTTAATATCATCTCCTAAATTAAAAAAGCAGAGCCATTGAAATACAACAGCTCTGCACGAAATTATAGCGGTAGTTACCGTATTCGTTTCATCTGAACGCATTTCAAATAAGTATGCACTTTTAACCAAAACTGAACAGAGGACAATTCGAGTGCTTTAATATTCGTTTTTCTTGTAATATTGTTTAACATCTTTCTTTTCCTCCTTTGGTAAGTTATTAGTATGATACTTGGTTTAGAAATGGGCGTCAAATGTGCGATAAAAAACGCATCAACTAAATTAAAATTTCACAAATTGCTTTTTGTCAATAAATCAAGAATTTTACTTCCTGGCTTCAGACTAATAACAGTATGTTTTCTTGCTAAAGCTACCGGAATAACTGTGTTGCTGTATAAATCGCACTTGAATTCTTCCAATAAAAGAATTGCCTTATTTAGATTTATATAATTCGTTAACGTTGATTTATCCTTAATGAACGCTTGCAGGTTTGTTTTATCTCTATATGGATAGGGTAAATCAAACATAAATAATTTTCCGCTTTTTGATTTATAAACAAAATCTTGTCCATAATATGTCTCGCTTCCAAATGTTGATGCCGAGGGAATTTTATTATAATCAACGTATTTATTTCTAATTTCATCTGACAAACACAAAATTGTCTCTGGAACAATTTCAGAGTTAATAAATTTGAAATAATTAACAACTTCATTGCTTCTTACATTTCCAATTATTAATATGGGATTTTTACCATTCTCTATCATTATTTCATTAATCTCATACAGGTATTTCATAATTGCACTATGTAACCTGGCCGGATTACCATAAATGGCCAATGGTCCATCTACAAAAAAAGCGATATTAGATAGTGTTTCAACAAAAGCATTTGGTGAACGATTAATAATATCTCTGATAAAATGTACTACAAATATATGTTCAATTACATTTGTAAATCTGGTTAATGCAGATTGAATGGAAGTGCCGTCCTCAACATTTTCCCATATTCTTAAGCAATCTGAAGGATATATAGCTTTTCCGCATTTAGGGCACAATTGCTGTTCTTCTACATTAAATACCGGAATGTTTTCTGCTTTGCACGATGGACAAGCGTGAAGTACAATACTTTGATTATCCAAAGAGCTTTTAGCTTTTGAATGATACTTTGCCAATTCAAACAAAGTGCTTCTGAGACTTGTTTTATAATCACTTTCATCACTACGATACATATGCATATAATTATCCAAAGCAAGTCTAAAACCATCTCTTGTGTTTGTTTGTTCTTTATATTGCATATTTGAACCGGGAAAAGCAAAAATTGTCGATGAATTTTGCTGTTCAACTTCTGCTACTTTAAAGGGGTCAATAAACTTTTCTTTTCCTAAGGAATTAAACTTATCTCGACGGATTAGAATATTACCTATTTTTACATAACCTACTCTTGTAAAAGGAAGATTATCATTGATGCTTGACTCATATGAGCTTCCGTCTATCGCGATAATATTATTGGGTAATACTTCATCTTGAAGGGATATTTTTGAAAACAGAGAAGCAACCTCTTTTGCTTCTTCTCCGGTTGGTTCATTAAAATATTTGCAATTGCTCAGGAACAATTGAATATCGGGATTATTTACAATTTCAAAATGAGTAGTTTTATCTGCATTATTATAATCACTCATATTATTCACCACTATTCATAAAAGTTGCCGGATCAAATTTATCTATTTGCACGGGAACAACATAGGGGCTTGATAATGTTTTTACCCTTGTAAAACCAACATCTTGCGCTCGGAGAAGTGATTCGCTGAAATCCGAGAAATCATAAAAATGAGCTAATTCCCTAATTTCAGTATCACTATTTAAATGAGATACAAACCAATTCTCAGTATTAGCAAGAATATTCTTATGCACAGAAGAAACCTCTTGAGTTGCATATACAAGAGCAATTTTGTATTTTGCACCTTCTTTTGCTAATCTCGGCCAAGTTTCTGTCAGATCCATTCCTTTTCCTATTAAATTGTGAGCTTCTTCAATATAAATAACAATATTTGAAGGCGTTTTTCCTTCTGTAAATACTCCCATAGATGAGTTAAAAATGTAAGAAGCAATCTTTTTACTAATGCGTTCTCTTAACAATGCATTTCCTACAGATAAATCTAATATGACAATTTTGCCCTCTATCAGACTATTATAGATTTCATTGCAAACTTCACTGTTTCTTTGTGGTGAGTGATAATCTCGAGCAATTGCAACCGTACGATAACCTTTTATAAAAGTATCATTTGCATTTTTCATAGCCAAAAGATTTAGCATTGAGATACACTCGCTGTCCAACCAATCACCACCGCCTGATGATTTTAGCGGAGATTTCTTATTCGCACTTCTTGCAGCAAGAAACCACTTTTCAGATGTCGTAAAATCAAATCCATCCGCAGGGTTTAACGCATCTTGATCATCGTCATCCGCTTGTAAAACGGCATCCACTGCTTCTCTGATTTTTTTGTTAGCCTCAAACTTTACATTAAAGTTACCCTTAAATGTATATCCTGCTCTATATAAAAGCGTTTTGTATAAAGCAACTTTAACTGTCCATCTTTTTAAATCTCCAATTGATTCTTCGTCTGGCTTTTCTAAAGACATATTTGAAAATGTGTCAATATCAATGGCCTTTTCGCCACGTTCTTTGATAAGACTTTGGATTGTAAATAATCCATCTTGTATTTCTTCATAAAAATTGTTTAACAATGGCTTAAATCCATTTGTGGAAACCATTCGATATTTTACACAATCATCTTTAAAAATATCTGAAATTGAACCGTTGTCTTGATTGTTGGCATTTGCATATTCACCGTTGATATCAAAAACAAGTTGTCCTATTTTTAATTTATTTTCATCAGATATCTTTTTTACGACTGAAACAGTTTGCTTAATCATATTTGATTTACCTGTTCTGGTCATACCAAGCACGGCCGTTCTTCTTGCAAGAAAATCTGCTGGTTGTATACAAAACGGTACTTTATCTTGTTCCGTGGCTCTATGCATTCTATCAGTAGAAGTGTATCTAACCGTTCCAATGGGAAAAGGCTCGACGGTTCCATCAATTCCCAACAACTTAAAGTCTTCTATGGATTTATTCTTCCTTATGGGGTCAACAAAATTTACAATTTTACCGAGTGCATCCTTCTTAGGAGCATACACTCTTGTTTGTAAAGATGCCGAAAAAGATTCAATGTCACTACCCAAATTTAGCTGATTATTTTTCATATAAAAAGTACCCAAAACTCTACATTCTAATCCGCTAAATTGAAGCTTGTTTCGCGTTATTTTATCAAACTCATCGTTTTCAGCTGTATAAACACCGGTTTTGTTTTGATAATTATCTATTTTTGTTTTGATCATATCATCGTCTTGCGGTAATTTACACGATCCAATAACTCTTAACAAAACAACTTCTTTGTCAATTTCATCAGTATCACCATAATTATTGGGATCAAAAGAGGCGGCTAACAAAAAACTATTATGTGGAATACCTTTAACATCGCTTTTCCATTTATCATTAGTTATTATCAGTGCCTTTTCATAATCTATGGAATATACCCATCCAACAAAATTTTCACTTTGTACAAGCGTTAAAAGTTCATCTTTATCAAATTGCTTTGTGTTTAACATACTACATCCTCCTTAAGTTTATATTAATGTCATTTTCAGCTAATTCAGCTTCGGTTGGCCATAAAGTGTCATTGCTTAAAACAATAAGCTCCGAGGCTCTTAAATTGTTTGCCAAACTATATGATAAATCAAAAAATCCACATTGTTGTTCTTCATATAGTTTTGTGATTTCGGCAGTATTGTCGTATGTTATAATCCAATTACAAGTAAGTTGCTTAACGCATTCTGAAATTTCTTGATGATCTTTATCTGTAAAAAAGTTTTTATATAATTCTTGTCCTTTTTTATAGTAAGGGGGATCCAAATATAAAAACACATTTTCATATTTAGGCAAATATGACTTGAAAAATGAACGAATATCTTTATTAAATAGTGATATCTGATTTTTCTTATCCGCAATATCACAAATACGCTGAATTAAATTCTCTTTATTAAACCTTGCATCGATTAGGTAATTTCCATTTTGATTAAATCCTCCGATAGGTCCGGCTTTGAGGATTCCAGAACGGTTAGTTCTATTTAAAAAAAATGTTGCAAAGGCTAATTCTAATGAGTATTTATTGTTTTGTGTCAAATAAATATCCTTTTGCCTGTGCCACTCTTCTATTGTAACATCTGTATCTTTGATTAACTTTATAAATTCATTTGTATCATTTAGAATTGCCCTCCATACGGAATAAATGCATTTATCATAGTCGTTTATGACAATATGATTAACAGTACCAGAAAACAGTAAAGAAAGAGCGACCCCAGCACCTCCTGCAAAAGGTTCAACATATGTTATATTTGTCAATCCACTTTTATCAATTATTAGCTTCACAAAAGGGGAAATCTTATTTTTACCTCCTGGATATCTTAAAGGTGAATAATTCATGCTAAGGCCTCCTTTCATTTTAATTACTCTCTATACTCCACAATTCGGTATTTGAAATAATCTCATTATTATTTACGTCCACAAATATTAATGTGGCTTTCATTTCTTCACTCTGCTTTAAAATATTTATACATTCTGGGCTTATTGTAAAGTAGATGTTTTTTTGGATAGTCGTATTCGATGAAATATCAAATGGAGCGATATGTAACAATTCTTGAGAATTAAAAGACTGTGTATTTAAGCCTGAGATAAAAGAAACGTCAATAGAAAATACACTTTTTAATGTTTCCAATTTGATATATGCTCTCTTTACTAAAACATTTGTTTTAGCTGCATTTGTGAATATGAATGAACTTGAATACATTGATTTAATCTGTTTATCGACAATGATCTGTTTTTTATCTATCGATTGCACTTCGATTTTTAATGTTTTACTAACCCTCATATCAATCAATATATCTATATCGGCACGATTGGCTATAAAATTTGTTGCCCCACGGCGAATATATATTTGCCCTTGGTGCAGCTTTGCTTTGCCGTCAATCATATAATCCTTTTTTAACATATACGGAAAGTCTAAATTGCTTTTACATATTTTTAAGTAAGCAACTTGTCCGCCATTATAATTAAATCTGTTTAATTCTATATTTATAGTAGGCTCACAGTATTCTCGAAGCAAAGTATTTATATCTGAAACATCTGGTAAAGTGGACATATCCATTTCGCACAGTTGAAAATTGTCGTTATCGATATTAAATACAATATATTTTTCTCCCGCTGAAGAAGAATTGGCAAAAGCTAAAACGTCCTTGATTAAATCATATTTTTTCTTTTGGTGATAATAACAACGTTTAACATCAAAGTTTTCATTTTCTGTTTTCTTATTTATGTATGCTATCACATTTGCTTTGTCTATATTTATCAAAAATATCAACCCCTCACAAATCATCATATAACTGTAATGTTTATTGCATAAGCTATCTTGTAAATAAACGGAACACAAACCGTATTCCCGCATTGCTTATAGGCACTGGTAATTGGTATATCAGGGAAGCTATATTCTTTAGGAAACCCTTGCAACACTAAACATTCATACGGTGTTATTTTTCGTATTCCAAAATCATCTCTTATAAAGGGAACACGGTTATACCAAGTGCCCATATTAGCTTTTAGTGTAAAAGAAATCCCGTCTTTACTCGATTGAATTCCATAATCCGAAAAACGATATATTTGCTCGGAATCGGTTATTGCCTTGTCGAGTCTTTTATACTGTGAAGACTCAGGTGCAAGATAATACGAATCATCAGCTTTTACAGTTTTATCTATAATATCGAATATACGCTTCTTTAATTCGCATTCATCGGGGAATTTGAAATTTTCACAAGCTACTTGCGATTTAAAAGCTACGATATATGTTCTCGTTCTATGTTGCGGAATGCCGTAATTACAAGCATCTGCGATTATATATCTGATGAAATAATCTCTTCTTGCCAGTTCATTATGAATTACATTAAATGTTTTTCCGTTGTCGTGTTCCGTAAGATTTGCGACATTTTCCAAAAATATAACAGGACATTGCAATGAATCGGCTATACGCATTATTTCAAAAAACAGATTACCTCGTTTATCCGAAAAGCCTTTTTGATTACCGCAAACAGAAAACGGTTGGCAGGGAAAACCTGCTGTCAGTACATCAACATACGGCAAGCTATTAACATCAATATCCCTAACATCGCCTTCGATTAGGTTACAGTTATCAAAATTATATCCGTATGTTTTACAAGCGTCTTTATCTATTTCGTTCGCAAAGGCGATTTCAAATCCTGCTTGTTGAAAACCTAAATCTATTCCGCCGATGCCCGAAAACAAGCTACCGACTTTTAAAACAGACATTTAAAATACTCCTATCAAAATTTTGTTATTTGACATACAACACATCTCTGTGATATTCGAGATAATTATTCATTTCGGTTGTGGTTTTTAAATCAAAACTCATATTCGGCTCAATATGTAATCTGTGTTCATTTTCTTTTCCTAAAAAAGATGAAATATGCAATCGACCGTCGTTTTCAAATGTAATAAGACCGCTGTCAAAAAGCTTGTCCATATTGGCACATAGGAGCAGACCGTTATTTACATCAATTCGTTCTGCATTAGTAGATATAGACCAAGGCTTTATGTGACTGGCAATCAGGAGTTTTCTGTTATCAATGCCGGTCATTACACATTTTGAGTTATACTTCTTTATCAATTCTTCTCGATAAGCACCTTGACCGATTCGAGCTTTTACTAAAGCTTCTTTTTCCGTTTGCGGCAAATTACTCTTTTTAATTTCGTCAGCTAAAGCCAATTCATCAGCTTCGTTCTCAAAACAATCTAAGGCAAATAATCTGTATTGCTTTAATGCATTACTGTACATATGATTGCCTTTTTGATTTTTAGCAATAAATTGTGGATTGTTTAAAATTATGAATACGGCAACATCCAATTCCGTTAAGCTCATATTAAGCAAACTTTTGTGGATAATTTTAATTTCCTGCATTTCATTTGAAATTGTATTAAGTGCTCGCTTATATTTATAAACAGAGCTGTCGGATAATTTACTGTTTGCGTTCATCCAAGAGGAAAAATCATCTAAAATCATAACAAAACATTTCCTATCTGAATCTTACCTGTAAATTGAATTTGATTTTAAAAGTGTTATTTTCATTATAGACTTGAGCATATTCATAACGAGTAGTGCTTGGGCTGTCAAAGCAGGTATAATCATATAAGTATTGTTCAAAATCGGTACGATTATAAATGTGATAACATACAACGCTGCCGTCTTGTTTTACGACAATATATCCGCCGTTAGCATCTTCTTCGCCTTCCCAATGTTTTTCGGGAGTCATACCGAGAGCAGCTGCACAAAGGAATTTTTTGAACTTGTATTCGTACATATTTGTGTTTGCAAAATTTAAGGGGTTTTCTGTTTTTAGCTGTTCTATTACATCAGATAACTTTTTAATGTTATCTCTGTATGTGATGAGCAGCGCATTGGCTAATATGACAGGCATTTGCGAATCAATGAACTGAAGATTTTCTTGAAATTGTGCAGATGTCATACTGTCAAATTCAAAAGTACATTCGTGATTAACCAATTCGCCGACTCTGTCTATGATTTTTGTTCGAGTTGCAATTTCGTTGACATTTTCTGCAAGCTCGTTGGTGCACCCGATTATATTATATATAATATTTGTGTTCTTTCCCGGATTAATCAAAGTCGGTTTTGCGCCGAGATAACTCTTTATTGAAAAACCGCATACAGGGGATATACCGGTGTGAATATCGTGTATTTGAATGTCTATATCTTGTTTATGTGCAGAATCAGCTTTTAATTTATTAACGAAAATAGAACCGAAGAAATCATTTACTTCGGGAATTTCAAATGCACGTTCTCCGGTCGGGATTTTTTCTAACAATTCCGCAACAATATGTTCGAATTCATCTTTACTTACAGTTTTGAGCAATGTATCTCCGTCAAATATTTTGACAGAATTCCAATCTGCATTGCAAGGAACATAATTCAGAATTGTACCTGCCACTTCTTCACGCAGAATTTTCAATATCGGAAAATATACCGTTGTCGGATTTAAGTCTTTGTCGGCAGCTTTTAATATACCGCTGTTCAACAAATAACAAAAAGCATATATTTCAGACCACTCGCCTTTATTACCTTTAAGCATTATCAATTACCTCCTTTATTTTTTTAGCTATTGCTTCGATAACATTTACAGTTACGCTGTTTCCGAATTGTTTATAGAGGTGGACATCCGCAAGAGGAAGATTAAATGTATCGGGAAATCCCTGCAAGCGAGCCCATTCACGTGGAGTCATTTTGCGAATACCCTCTTTATTTATTTCACCCTTAATATGAGTTGTAGGTATAAGGTTTGTCTGACGCTTATCTATAAGCAGATTGCGCTCTCTTCCCATTCCGCCGCAAACTATTGCACCTGCGATACCGTCCCATTCACGAATTTCATATCCGAATCCGTTACCTTTTGCTTCGTGGCGAGCTTTATGTTTTCTCAGCGTTTCTACATAAACATCACTTAAATAATATTTTGCAGGTACAGCTTCTTTTTCGATTATATCTTTAATTCGTTTGGTATCATCCGTTGCTTTGGGGAAAATGAATTCCTTCGGAGCAATGTCATTCCTGAAAGCAACAATGTAGATGCGCTCTCTGTTTTGAGGAACACCGAAGTCCTTACTGTTCAACACTTCGTGAAACACTTTATAGCCCAGTTCTTCAAATGTTTTACAAATAATTTTAAATGTTCGCCCTCTGTCGTGTATTACAAGCCCTTTTACATTTTCACAAAAAATTACTTTGGGTTTATGATATTCGCATATCCTTGCAACATCTTGAAACAGCGTTCCTCGGCAAAGACCTTTATAATTATCTTCAAAACCTTTTCGTTGACCTGCAAGACTGAACGCCTGACAGGGGAATCCGGCTAAGCATATATCAAACTTCGGTATATCCGATTCGTTTATTTTTGTAATATCGCCTGCAATTTCAAAATCATCGTTAAAATTTGCTTTATATGTTTTTTGAGCGTATTCATCCCATTCGCTTACAAATACTGTTTCTATATCTTTTCCGAAAGCTCGGTCAAACCCGAGTCGAATTCCGCCGATACCGGCAAATAAGTCAATAGATTTCAATTGATTCATCTTTGTTTAATCGTCCTTTCGATTGTATCTGCACATTCAGTTAAGTCCTTTTTAATTTCGTTACCCCAAAAGCGCAAGACTATCCAGTTTTCGGATTGAAGTTTTTCGGTTACTTCAATATCTCTTTGCATATTTCGTTCGATTTTAGGTATCCAAAATTCTCTTTTTGATTTTATCTCGTTCTTTTTATTTTCCCAATCATAACCGTGCCAAAATTCACTGTCGCAAAACACAGCCACTTTTTTACCGATAAAAACTATATCGGGTTTGCCATATACTTTTGAACTGTTTTTCTGATAACGAAGCCCTCTGCTCCAAAGTTCTTTACGCAGCATTATTTCAATTTTAGAATCTTTGTTCTTAACGGCTTGCATATTTTTTCTTCGTTGTTCGGGTGTGTGATTATCCATATATATCACTCACTTACTCGGAAGCTCCGCCTGATTTTGCCCAAGCATCTACTTCGCTGATTTTGAATTTCCAAAGTCTGCCCATTTTTGTTGCAGGCATATTTTTATTTTCTATCCACGCTAATACCGTATCTCGGCTTACACCTAAGTGCTCCATTATTTCTTTCATTGAGCACCAACGCTCGGTTGCTGTATCCATTTTCAGACCTCACCTTCAGAAAAATATAATTTCACGAACTGTCTCTTATACACATCTCCGAGCCCACGAGACAGGCAGAAATCTCGTA
>ENA-OZGF01000213-OZGF01000213.1-human-gut-metagenome-genome-assembly--contig:-NODE-213-length-31142-cov-7.955544_pt1 | contig 31142 bp, 29 predicted proteins | sample MGYA00245116_ERZ653657 | MGnify/ENA primary metagenome ERZ653657 (study PRJEB26926, sample SAMN06165034) | human gut metagenome | biome: ENVO:00009003; feature: ENVO:2100002; material: ENVO:00002003...
CCCTCCACGACCGCCTTGACACGACGGACATTCGGCTTCCAGGTACGGTTGGAACGGCGATGAGAGTGAGAGACCTTGATACCAAAGGTAACACCCTTGCCGCAGCATTCACACTTAGCCATGGTAATTGCACCTCCTACAGTGAAGTATGGAATCAAAATAATCAGCTTGACTATTTTACCAGAGTTACAAAGAAAAAGCAAGTCTTTTTTTAAATTTTCTGTAGCTTTTTGCATTCCCGGTGCTGTGGGGCTTGTGCAGGACACAAAAAAATAGTATTATAAAGAATGAAATTCGTTTTGACAGGAGATTTACATGACCACACAGGCAACCTATTATATCATCCGCGCACTGGTGGCGCTGGTGGCCATTCCGTTCCACGAGGCTGGCCATGCGCTGGCAGCATGGCTGCTGGGCGATGCCACCGCCAAACGCGAGGGGCGGCTTTCGCTGAATCCCTTTGCCCACTTTGACCTGCTGGGCACCTTGTGCATGGTGTTTGCGGGCGTGGGCTGGGCAAAGCCTGTGTCCACCAATCCCCGCAACTTCAAAAACCCCAAGTGGGGTATGGCGCTTACGGCGCTGGCAGGCCCTGTGGCAAACCTTGTGCTGGCTTACCTTGGCATGGTGGCATGGAAGGTGATGTACTACTGGGCACCGGTCAATAATGCCACCATCTACATTGCCATGTTTTTGCGGTATCTGGTGCTGATGAACGTGAGCCTTGCAGTGTTCAACCTGATCCCCGTGCCGCCGCTGGACGGCAGCCGCATTTTGCTGGTGGTGCTGCCGCAGCGCATCTATTTTGGCCTGATGCGGTACGAAAAATATATCATGATCGTTATGCTGGCGGCGGTTTGGGGCGGCTTTCTGGATGTGCCGCTGTACTACCTGAACAACGCGGTGTGGTCGCTTTTGGGTGCGGGCACCGGGTATATCGATAAAATCGCCTACGCCGTTTACGCCAGCAGCCTTGGGGCGGTGATCTGAGTGGCAGAGGAATTGACCTTCCATTTAGAAGATTTTGACGGCCCGCTGGAATTATTGCTGGCGCTGGTGGCCAAGCATAAGATGGATCTGCACAACATCCCCATTTTGCAGCTCATCGACCAGTACACCCGTACCGTGGAGCAGGCTGACCCCGACCCCGAGACTGCCAGTGCCTTCATTGAGATGGCGGCGCATCTGGTGGAGATGAAAAGCTTTCTGCTGCTGCCCCGCAGCGAAGAGGGTGAGCGCATGAAACAGGAACTCACCGGTCAGCTCATCGAGTACGACCAGTGCCGCCGCATGGCGGCTCTGCTGCGCGCAAAAGGGGAGGCTGCCCCGATATTCGTGCGCCGTCCCATGGAGATGGAGTTGGACAACACCTACGCGCTGCACCACGCCCCGCAGATACTGGCCGACTACTGGCAGGCAATGGCAGGCCGCACTAAAACCCGCCGCGTGCCCACCCAGCAGCAGTTCGAGCCGCTGGTCACCGCGCCCATGGTATCGGTCACCAGCCGGGTGGTGTACATCCTGCGCCGGATGCTGGGCGGCACCGTGGCAAAAATGGAGCAGCTGTTTTCCCGCAGCCAGAGCCGCAGCACCAACGTAGCTACCTTTCTGGCGCTGCTGGAGCTGGTGCGCGGCGGACGCATCGCGCTGGATGACCGGGGAAAACTGACCATGCGCCGCACCCGCCCGGAACGCAATAAGGAGAACCCATGAACCAAAAACAAATCCTTGCCGCCGTAGAGGCCATGCTTTTTGCCTGCGGCGATCCCATAGGGGCCGATAAGCTGGCACAGGCAGTGCAGCTGCCCCAGTCCAGCGTGGATGCTGCGCTGGAGACCCTGCACACCCGCTATCAGCGGGAGGACAGCGGCCTGTGTCTGCTGCATCTGAATACCCGGTGGCAGCTGGCTACCAAGACCCAGTGGGCAGACTGTGTGCGCCGCGTGCTGGACAGCCGCCGCGCCGTACCGCTTGGCCCTGCGGCCATGGAGACCTTGACCGTCATCGCCTACAACCAGCCGGTGTCCCGCGCCTTTATCGAGCAGGTGCGCGGCGTAGATTCCTCCTCCAGCGTGTCCGGTCTGCTGGAAAAAGGCCTGATCGAAGAAGCCGGACGTCTGGATCTGCCGGGTCGCCCGGTCAGTTTCCGCACCACCGATATATTTTTGCGTGTGTTCGGTCTGTCCAGTCTGGCAGACCTGCCGCCGGTGCATAGCGACGCACCGGCAGATGATCCGACCGAAAGTGAGGGCTGATCCATGGGCATGGTTCTTTCCGCAGTGGGCGCTTGTCTGCTGTTCGTCCTCAAGGCGGTGGGCATCCTGCTGCTGATTTTGTTGGTGCTGGCGGCGCTGTTGCTGCTGTGCCCCTTCTGTGCGGATGTCTGCTGGCAAAACGATACGCTTACCGTAAAGGCCGGGGCACTGGGCATTACCTTCCCGGTGTTCCAATACCCCAAGCCTGAAGCTCCCGCCCAGCCGGAGGAGCCCAAGGGCTTTACCGGCAGACTGAAAGCAAAATTCCGCGCATGGCGTGCAGAGCGTAAGCGCAAAAAAGCTGAAAAAAAAGCTGCGCAGCCCGCAAAGCCTAAAGCCGAAAAGCCGCCCCGCCAAAAGGCAAAGATCACGCTGGATGTGATCTGCACCATGCTGCGGGGCGTGGGTACGCTGCTGCGGGCGGTGTTTGGCGCACTCCGCTTTACAAAGATCTCGGTCTGCCTTGGCGTGCGCGGGGACGACCCCGCCGCAGCTGCCCGCAATTACGGCAAGCTGCAGGCGTGGCTTTACCCGACCCTTGGCGTGCTGGATCGCTTTTTCTTTCTGGAATTTGACCAGCTGCGTGTTCTGCCGGACTTCGGCAGCGCCCAGCCCACTGTGCAGGATAGAGTGTCCTTCCGGGTCAGTGCGCAAGCGCTGTTCATCGTCATTGCCGCTGTGCGGGTGCTGTACGAGTTCTGGCGTAAAAAAGTATTGGACATTTTTATTTGAAGATGATACACTAAATCTATATCAGAATGCTTTCCGGCGGCCTGCTGCCTGCACGGATGAATAAAGGAGAGTTGTTTTATGGCAGAGCATCCTATTCAGGGCCTGATGAACGTTACGATGGAGAAAATTCACCAGATGGTGGACTCCAACACCATTATCGGCAAGCCCATCACCACCGAGGATGGCATCACCATCCTGCCAGTGTCCAAGGTGAGCTTTGGTTTCGCTTCCGGCGGCACCGATTTTAACGGCAAGAATGCTGCCAACAAGGATCTGTTCGGCGGCGGCTCTGGTGCCGGTGTCAACATCCAGCCGGTGGCATTTCTGGTCATCAAGGATGGCTGCGTGCGCACCATCCAGCTGTCGGATAGCTCCAACAGCATCGACCGCGCCCTGACCATGCTGCCCGAGCTGGTGGAAAAGCTCACCGCTCTGGTCAAAAAGGACGATAAGGCACCCGCAGAGGAGCCCAAGGCAGAGTAACCCTTTATACAAATCAAGCCGCAGCCGCAGAGCCTTTGGTCTGCGGTTTATATAGCCGCGCACCGTGCCCCGCAAAAGCAGGGGAGCGGTGCGCGTTTTGAGCGCCGTGAGGCGCACAAGGAGTAATATTATGGCAGAAGAACGTATTCAGAAGATCATGGCCGAGCAGGGTCTGTGCTCCCGCCGCGCCGCCGAGCAGATCATTGCTGAGGGCCGCGTCAAGGTGAACGGCCACCCGGTAAAGGTGGGCGACAAGATGGACCCCAACCGTGACGTGCTCCATGTGGATGACGAGCGCATCTACATCCAGAAGAACCAGCAGTTGTATTATCTGGCGCTGTACAAGCCCCGTGGATATGTGACCACCGCCAGCGATGAACTGGGCCGCAAGACCGTGATGGACCTAGTCAGCGACATCCCCGCCCGCCTGTACCCGGTGGGACGATTGGATAAGGACAGCGAGGGTCTGCTGCTGATGACCAACGATGGTGCCTTTGCGCAGGCTGTCACCCATCCGTCCGGCGGCATCTCCAAGCTGTACCGCGTTACCGTACAGCCCCGCGCCGACGAGGCTACCATCCTCAAGCTGAGCAGCGGCGTTGTGCTGGATGACGGCACCAAGACCATGCCCTGTGCCATCAATGTGGTCACCGACGAGCCCGGCCGCACCGTGATGGAAATGACCCTGAAAGAGGGCAAGAACCGCGAGATCCGCCGGATGTGCGAGAGCGTGGGTCTTGAGGTGGTGCGCCTGAAGCGCAACGCTGAGGGTGTGGTCAAACTGGGTATGCTCAAGCCCGGCACCTACCGCGAGCTGACCAAGGCCGAGGTGAACGGTCTGCGCGCCGCAGCTGTCAAGGGTCGTGCACAGACCCGCAGTGCTGCCCAGCAGTCCAAGGCTGCCGAGCGCCGTCCCCGCGGCCCTGTGGGTAAAAACGCACCCCGGAAGCAGAAGTAAGGAGTTATCGGATCATGGAACGAGAAACTCTGAAATCCCGTCTGGGCTTTATTCTGCTTTCCGCAGGCTGTGCCATCGGCATCGGCAACGTGTGGAAGTTCCCGTATATCGCCGGTCAGGGCGGCGGCGGTGCTTTTGTACTGTTCTACCTGATCTTTCTGGTCATTCTGGGTCTGCCCATCATGACCATGGAGTTTGCCGTGGGACGCGCCTCCCGCAAAAGCCCGGTGCGGGCGTATCAGGCGCTGGAAAAGCCGGGGCAGAAGTGGCACATCCACGGCTACTTTACCCTCATCGGCTGCTACCTGCTGATGATGTTCTACACCACCGTAGCGGGCTGGATGCTGCACTATTTCTACATGACTGCCGTCGGCAAGCTGGCAGGGCTCAACGCAGAGCAGGTAGCTGGTAAGTTTACCGAAATGCTGGCCAGCCCCGCCACCATGACCTTCTGGATGGTATTCGTGGTGGTAGTGGGCATTCTGGTGTGCGCTAAGGGGCTGCAAAGCGGTCTGGAGCGTGTGACCAAGGGCATGATGATCGCCCTGCTCCTCATTATGGTGGTGCTTGCCGTCAACAGCCTGTTCATGCCCGGGGCAAAGGAAGGCCTTTCCTTCTTCCTTGTGCCGGACTTTGCCCGGATGCAGGAGGTGGGCGTGGTCAACACACTGGTCTCCGCCATGAATCAGGCCTTCTTCACCCTGAGCCTTGGCATCGGAGCCATGTCCATTTTTGGCAGCTATATCGGCAAGGAACACTCTCTGCTGGGCGAGTCTGTCCGTATCGTGGTTCTGGATACCTTCGTAGCCATCACCGCCGGATTGATCATCTTCCCGGCTTGTTTTACCTACCATGTAGACCAGACCAGCGGCCCCAGCCTGATCTTTATCACCCTGCCCAACATCTTTGCCAATATGTCCATGGGGCGGCTGTGGGGCAGCCTGTTCTTTTTGTTCATGGCCTTTGCAGCCATGTCCACCGTGCTGGCAGTATTCGAGAACATCATCTGCTGCGGCATGGAACTGACCGGTTGCAGCCGCAAAAAGTCCAGTCTGGTGAACCTTGTGCTCATCATCCTGCTGTCCATGCCCTGTGTGCTGGGCTATAACCTGTGGGCATGGGACGGCTTTGCGGTATTCGGCGGTGCTGTGCTGGATGTAGAGGATTTTCTGGTCAGCAACCTCTTCCTGCCGCTGGGCAGCCTGGTATATCTGCTGTTCTGCGTTACCCGCTACGGCTGGGGCTGGCAGAACTACAAAAAAGAGGTCAACACCGGCAAGGGTCTCAAGGTGCAGGACTGGATGCGCGGCTACCTGACTTATGTGCTGCCGCTCATCGTGGTGTTCATCTTTGCATTTGGTCTCTACGACAAATTCCTTGCATAAGTGATCCCAGCGTCTGCTCCGTCTTTGATTGACGAACAGGCGGAACAAGTGTAATATAAAAGCATATAGGGTGCTTCTCCCGGCGGGGAACACTGCTATATGCTTTTTTGTATTCAAAAAGGAGGAAACACACCCATGCACATTCTGGTCTGTGACGATGATGCGGCCTTCGCTGCGCGGATGGACGAGTACATCTCGGAATGGTTCCGCGCCCGGGAGATTCAGGTGCAGAGCACCGTCTGCACCAGCGGCGAGCAGCTGCTGGCTACCCCGGAGCTGGAACGCTACCAGCTGGCGTTTCTGGATGTAGACCTGAAAACCACCGACGGCATTGCACTGGGACGCAAGCTGCGGCAGGTCGCCCCGGATATCGTGCTGGTGTACATTTCGGCTTATCTGGAATTTGCCCCGCAGGGCTACACGGTCAACGCTTACCGCTACCTACTCAAGCGGGATATTGCCGCCCAGCTGCCCAGCTGTCTGGAGGATATTTTTTCCGGCATGTCCGACCTCCGAAAAACGCTGGAGGTGCACCACAACCGTACCACCAGTGAGATCCCGCTGGATCAGATCTATTATCTGGAAAGCGATCTGCGGCAGATCAACGTCTACGGCGATATCCCGCACCAGCCCATCTGCACCTTTTACGGCAAGATCGCTGATCTGCCCGCCATGCTGTACGAAAACGGCTTTTTGCAGGTAGGGCGCAGCGATGTGGTCAATCTGCAATATGTGCGCTCCATCCGCAACTATAAGGTGGAGCTGCGCAGCGGGGTAGAACTGAGCGTCAGCCGACAGTACTATACAGCCATCCGCAGCGCATGGCTGGAATGGAAGGGGCAGTTCGGCGATGAATGAAGAATTCTGGCGCTGGTATATGTACGGCCACTGGATCTGCCTTGCCCAGTGGCTCGGCTTTATCATGGTGGAATATGCTTACCTTGGCAAGGGCAGGGTAAAGCACCCTCTGGTGTGGTCCGGTGTTATAACCATGCTCACGATGACCCTCTCGGTCGTGTACAACTTTGGCTTTTTTACGCCGAGGGCAGTGGCTCTCACGATCCTTTTTCTGTTCATCACCGTCATGCTATTTGGCGGCACACCGGGTCAGAAGTTTACCGCCTGCCTGATCAACGGTACCATGTGCCTGTTGGTCGAAAACAGTATGAGGTATGTCATATCATGGATCCTGAAGTGTGAACTGCAGCAGGTCATCCAACGCGCAGACTGTCTGATCATCATAGCGGTGGCAAATATGGTGGTGGGCGCAGCTGTGGCCTTTTTGGTAGGCAAGTGGCGCAGGCGCAATGCACTGGAGCCTTTGCAGGCGCTGACCATGAGCTTTTTTCCGGGCGTGGTCGTGGTGCTGAACATCCTGCTCATGCTCACAGATAACAACAAAAGGGCCACCATGGCCACAATGGGGATGACAGTGGGGCTTACGGTGGCTGTCATGGTGCATCTGTGCATCGTGGCAATGTTCAATGATCAGGTCATGCAGCGTCGCAGCCTGCATTTTCAGGCCGAACTGGAGCAGCAGCGGGCTTCGGCTCTGCTGGATTCCTACACTGCCCAGCGCCGTCTGACCCATGAGTTCACCAACCACATCAGTGCGTTGCGTGCCTTGCTGGCACAGGGAGATGTGGGCGGTGCGCAGGACTATATTGCCGGTGTGGATAAGGCTGTGGCGGCCAGCACTACCATTATGGATACCCACAACCCGCTGTTGGACTCCATCCTGACTCGCAAGTACGAGGAGGCCACCCGGCAGGGCGTAAGCGTGTATTTTGACCTTTGCGACCTGCGGGATTTCCCGCTGAGCGGGGTGGATATGGTCACCGTGCTGGCAAATCTGCTGGATAACGCCATCTGTGCCGCAGCGCAGGCGTACCTGCCGGAGGTCTACGTGCGAGTGCGCAAAACGGAGGAGGAATATCTTCTCTCGGTGCGCAACCGGGTGCAGCGGGACGTGGAGCTGCCGCCGGATGGGCAGTTACCCCGCACCACCCGCAAGGAGCCCGGCCACGGCATGGGGCTTTCCAATGTGCGGGACGTTCTGCTGCGCCACGGCGCGGAGTATACCCTGAGCTGCCGGGACAATTGGTTCCGCTTTACCTGTGCGGTGCCCACCGGCAATTCATGACATCTGCACCGTCAGAATATGACAATTTTTGTGCAACAGAAGCGTAACTCTGCTATACTGTGGTCAGTAAAGGAAGCCTTCCGTGCGGACATGGTCACGTTGCGGTGGGAGGGGGGAATACCCTTCTTTTTAAAAGCTTTGTTGCTGGATGGAAAAACAGCCTGCGGTGCGTGTAAGCAGGCTGCCTACCTTTGCTTTTTTTGGATTGTGCAGGAATGCACAGTACCTTGCTGACGGGGCTTTCTGCGGCGGACCTTTTGGGGGTTGCAGTCGATAAAGTTTCTCGATGTGTCGCAATTCCGGCGCTGCCTGCTGTACGGGAATGGCATAGGCAAGCCGGGGTATCGTGCGCTGCAAAGAGTCCCGTCAGTTTTCTTTTGCACCAAAAAGGACTGCTGTACATGGGTTTTGCCCAGTATAGCAGTCCTTTTTATCTATTAAATCATCGTATCTGCCAGTCAGCAGAAAGCCGACCCGCCGCGCGACTGTTTCGGTAGAAAACCAGCGCGGCAGCTGCGGTTTCCCTCTGCGTCCCTCCCATGAAAAAGCAGCTCAGCCAAGCCCGCAGGCTTGGCTGAGCTGCAAAACTAAAATGCGATTCCTTAAACTATGCGCAGAGCGAAGCGGAGCGCATTTAAAATCGTAAAAAGCGCAGTTACTCCGGCTTTACCTGCAGCTCCTGCTCGCAGTAGATGCAGCGGTACTTGCCGTTGGAGCTCAGCTCAAAGATCTGGTCGCACTCCTCTTCAATGCTGGAGATGCAGCGGGGGTTCTTGCAGCGTACAATGTTCACCAGACGCTTGGGGGGCTTGGGCTGCTCCTTGCGGACAGCCTTGCCGTTTTCAATAATGGTCACGCTGATGTTCGGGTCCAGATAAGCCAGCACATCCAGGTTCAGCCAGGAGGCATCGCCCTCTACCTTGATGATGTCCTTGCGGCCGCTGGCCGTCTTTTTGCTGCGGGCGTTCTGGATCAGCGCCACGCTGGCAGTGCGGTTGCCCGCAATGCCCAGCAGATCCATCAGACCAACGGCAGTACCTGCCTTGATGTGGTCGATGACAATACCGTTCTGAATCTCGTCAATATTCAACATATCAGTTCTCCTCCTTCGGTGCTTTGGGGTCTGCAAGCCCCAGCAGGGTCATGATCAGTGCCATGCGGACGTAAACGCCGTTCTGCACCTGTTCAAAATAAGCGGCGCGCGGGTCGTCGTCCACGTCCAGCGCGATCTCGTTCACACGGGGCAGGGGGTGCAGCACCGCCATGGTGGGCTTGGCCTGCGCCATCTTTTCGCGGGTCAGCACATAGCTGTTCTTCAGGCGGATATAGTCCTCCTCGTTGAAGAAGCGCTCCTTCTGCACGCGGGTCATGTACAGGATGTCCAGTTCCGGCATGGATTCCTCCAGACTGCGGGTCTCCTTGTAGGGGATGCCGTTGGCCTCCAGCACGTCGTTGATGATATAATCCGGCACTCGCAGCTCCTCCGGGCTGATCAGCACAAAGCGCACATTCTTGCAGCGCGCCATGGTCTTGAGCAGGGAGTGGACGGTGCGGCCGAACTTCAAATCACCGCACAGGCCAATGGTCAGATCATCCAGTCTGCCCATGCGGCGGCGAATGGTCATCAGGTCGGTCAGGGTCTGGGTAGGGTGCTGGTGACCGCCGTCACCGGCGTTGATCACCGGAATGCGGGAGTAGCGGGAAGCACGCAGCGGTGCACCCTCTTTTGGGTGGCGCATGGCAACGATATCGGCATAGCAGGAAACCACCCGGATGGTGTCGGCCACGCTCTCGCCCTTGGTGGCGCTGGACACGTTCTCGCTGGGGAAGCCCAGTACATGGCCGCCCAAGTTCAGCATAGCCGCCTCAAAGGACAGGCGGGTGCGGGTGGAGGGCTCGTAGAACAAGGTAGCCAGCTTTTTGTGGTTGGCAACCTCCTGATAGGCAGCAGGGTCGGCGCAGATACGGTCGGCAAGATCAAGCAGCTGTGTGATCTCCTGCTGGGTGAGATCCAAAGGATCGATCAGATGACGCATGGACAGTATACCTCCGTTTAAAGCAGTTTGCGTAAGATAGAAAAATCAAAAAAGTTTGTGTAGTAGCTCAGCGAGCGCATCACCGGCCTGCACAAACGATTGAAACACACTTCGTCCAGCAGCAGCATGGCCTCACCCGGGGCAAGACGCATGGCTGCGCGGATGGCCTCGTCGCCGCAGCTGGCCTTCAGGTGCGCCACATTGGAGGAGATCTGCTGGTGGCACTCCTGCTCCAGGATCTCAAAGATGTCGCCGGTCAGGTCGATGCGGGTGTAGTCCCGGTTGCCGAACAGGCTGCGGGGCAGGTAGTCGATGGAGTAGATCACCGGGGTGGTATCGGCAAGGATACGCTTTTTGATGCAGATCACCTCATCGCCGACTTCCAGCGCCAGCGCGTGGGCCATCTCCTCGCCTGCACGAAGAAGCATCACCTGAATGCCGTCTGCATGGGGGTAGCTGCCAAAGCTGCGGATCAGCGGGTAGTACTCCAGCTTCTGGTCCAAGCGGCTGCGCAGCCCCAGCACAGCACGGTTCACTACCGTGCCAATACCGCGCACCCGTTCCACATAACCGGCGCGCTCCATCTCGCTCAGCGCGTCACGGATCACGGTGCGGCTTACCCCCAACTCGGTGGCAAGGTCTACCTCGGCGGGCAGGCGGTCGGCTTGGGCATAGCGCCCGTTGGTCAGCTCCTCCAGCAGGCTTGCAACAACGCGGTCACTGATCACAGCGCCGCCCAAGCGGCTGGACGATGCCAGTGCGGGATCTTTCATGGATGGTTCCTCCGTTTCCGGGCGGCAGTACCGCCCCGAACTTCATACGAACGGGCCGGGAGGATTCCTCCACAGCCCCTTCTCTCTTATTATAGCATAATTTGACATTTAGAAAAGCGTCATTTATACTGGAATCTGCTGAAAAGTACGATTTTATTTTGGAGGGCATAGTACAGATGGACTATTTTCTGCAAAAAGTAGGCGGCCGGCCCGCCCGGCAGGCTGTCACCCTACGGCGCTGCACCCCTGCCGAGGCACCGGCGGTGTTCGCGCTGCAAAACGAAGTGCGCGCCGCCATGCCGCACCCGGAGCAGTTCGTGCCGGATACGCTGGAAAACATTACCGGTTATCTGCGCACCGGGGTGTGTATCGGTGCGTGGCAGCAGGGGCGGCTGGGGGCCTACCTCATCCTGCGCCTGTGCGGGCAGAGCAGTGAGAACTACGCTGCTTTTCTGGGCGTGCCGCAAAGTCAGTGGCAACACTGGGCCAACGCAGACAGCGCAGTAGTGCACCCGGACTGGCGGGGCAACGGCTTGCAGCGCGCCATGCTGGAAGCGGCTCTGCCGCTGCTGCCGCCGCAGATCGCCCATCTGGGGGCTACCGTCAGCCCGGACAACAGTTACAGCCTGCACAACGCACAGGCTTCCGGCTTTGTCATCCGCTGCAGCCGGGAGATGTACGGCGGCTACGACCGCTATCTGCTGGAAAAGCAGCTGTAACTCTATGCAGTTTTGGTGTACAACTATTTCGAAATGTGTTATACTATACGGTATGAATAACAGCGAAGGAAACAGGTGAAACCATGGCAGCATCTCTCGGGCAGGAATTCTGCACCCTGCGTGATACTTACATTGAAAAGCAATTCGGCCGCCTGAACGATATGCAGCGGCAGGCTGTGTTTACCACGGATGGCCCGCTGCTCATCCTTGCCGGTGCCGGCAGCGGTAAGACCACCGTGCTGGTCAACCGCATCGCCAACCTTATCCGGTTCGGCTCGGCGCACGGCTCCAAAGAAACGCCCCGCCCGGTGACCGAGGAGGACGTCAAAGCCCTGCGCACCGCCATTATGACCGGCACCGATGCCCCCAGCTGGCTGGACGGGATGCTGCGCCAGAACGCGGTGCGCAGCTGGAATGTGATGGCCATTACCTTTACCAACAAGGCGGCAGGGGAGCTGAAAGAGCGTCTGCGCCGGATGCTGGGCGGCGAGGAAGGGGACGAAGTGTTCGCCTCCACCTTCCACTCGGCCTGTGTGCGCATTCTGCGCCGCTGGGCCGAAGAGATCGGCTACCCCCGCAGCTTTACCATCTATGATACAGACGATGCCCAGCGTGTAATGAAAACCGTATATAAAGAGCTGAGCATCGATGATAAATTCCTGCCCATCAAGGCCGCCATCAACCAGATGAGCCGCTGGAAGGATCAGCTGGTCAGCCCGGAGCAGGCACTTGCAGACCACGCCAGAGACGTGAAGAGCACCCAGACCGCCCGCATCTACGCAGCCTACGAGAAAAAGCTGAAAGAGGCCGGTGCGTTCGATTTTGACGATCTGATTTATCAGACCGTGCAGCTGCTGGCCGACCACCCGGACGTGCGGGAGTTCTACCAGAACAAGTACCGCTACCTGCTGGTGGACGAGTATCAGGATACCAGCGTGGCGCAGTTCCGTCTGGTCAGCCTGCTCACCGGGCCGGAGCGCAACATCTGCGTGGTGGGCGATGACGACCAGAGCATCTACCGCTTCCGCGGCGCTACCATTGAAAATATCCTCAACTTTGAAAAGCTCTACCCCGGCACCAAGACCATCCGTCTGGAGCAGAACTACCGCTCCACCTCCAACATCCTCAACGCAGCCAACTGCGTCATCCAGCACAACACCGAGCGCAAGGGCAAGACCCTGTGGACGGACAACGGTGAGGGCGATAAGGTGCAGGTGTATACCGCCGAGAATGAGCAGGACGAAGCCAGCCATATCGCGGATATCATCGGCCAGCACCTGAAGGAGGGCGGGCATCTGGCAGACCACGCCATTCTCTACCGTATGAACGCCCAGTCGGCTCCCATCGAAAGCTACTTCACCCGCGCGGGTATTCCGCATAAGATCGTGGGCGGGCAGCGCTTCAACGACCGCAAGGAGGTCAAGGACATCCACTCCTATATGTCCATCGTGGCCAACCCCCGGGACGATGTGCGGCTGCGCCGCATCATCAACGAGCCCGCCCGCAAGATCGGTGCCACCACCGTTGACGTCATTGCAGACCTTGCCGGGCAGCAGGGGGTCAGTATGCTGGATGTTATCAGCCATGCTGACCAGTACGCCAAGCTCTCCCGCGCGGTCATGCCGCTGCTCAAGTTCTGGCAGATCTATCAGCGCCTGCAGGATTCCCTTGCCACCCGCACGCTGGATGAGTTCGCTTCCGATGTCATTGAGCTGACCGGCTACAAGGCCATGCTGGAAGCAGACGCCGCCAAGGGGCACGAGGATGCCGCCGACCGTCTGCAGAACTTGGGTCAGCTGGTGAACAACGTCAAAAACTACTGTGACCAGCACGGCGAGGAAGCCACGCTGGAGGGCTATCTGGAGGATATCGCCCTCATCAGCGATATCGACAGCTATAACGAGAGTAACGATCAGGTGGTGCTGATGACCATCCACTCTGCCAAGGGCTTGGAGTTCCCCTATGTGTTCCTCATCGGCATGGAGGAGGGCGTTTTCCCCAGCGAGATGAGCAAATACTCCGAAGCAGATCTGGAAGAGGAACGCCGTCTTGCATACGTTGGCATCACCCGTGCCAAAAAGGAACTGTACATCTCCAACAGCGTCACCCGGATGTTGTACGGCCGCACCCAGCGCAACGAGCCCAGCCGCTTTCTGCGGGAGATCGAGCCGGAGTATATCGAGGAGACCCGCAGCCCTGTACTGGAACAGCGTTCCCGCATGGGTGGCTGGGGCTCTGAGTACAGTGATACCGTGCCCGGTGGAGCATCCGGTTACTCCGGCCCCTCCGGTTACAGCCGCAGCAGCTACGGCGGCGGTTATGGCTCGGGTTACAGTTCGGGCAACCGCAGCGGCTACCTGAACCGGGAATATAACGCCGGCGAAAGCCGTGGTTTCGGCTCTTCTTACGGAGGAAGAAACCCTGCTTCCTCCGGTTTTGGCAGTCACTATGGCAACAGCTCCACCCAGCCGACCACAAGAAGCAGCGGATTTGGCTCCGCATATTCCGGCGGAAATGCGACAAAAAATACTGTAAAGCAAACAACCTTTACAGCAAATTCTGCCGTAAAACCAGCAGCTTCCGGTTCAAAGCACTATGAACCGGGTGACATCGTGGAGCACAAAGTGTTCGGCCGCGGCACGGTGCTGAAGGTAAAGCCCGCTGCCGGGGATCAGATCGTAGAGATCAACTTTGAAAAAGTTGGCATCAAGAAAACGATGGCCAATTTTGCGCCCCTGACCAAGATTACGGAGGAAGAATGACCCTATGATGACTGTTCGTTTGATCGCCCACACCCCGGAACCGGAAAAGGTGGTGGCGGCTGCCGCAAAGCTCTGCTATTCCGACGCCCACATCACCGACCTTCTGGACGGTCTGGACGAGGAAAAAACTGCAAAATTCCTGACCATGCTCAGCGACCTTGGCCATGCCAGTCCCATCGAGCACGCCAGCTTTACCTTTGGCATCGAGGGGGTCAGCCGCACTCTGCTTGCCCAGATCACCCGGCACCGCATCGCATCCTTCAGCGTGCAGAGCCAGCGCTATGTGCGTCTGGATGATTTCCGCTATGTGACGCCCCCGGAGATCGAGGCTATCCCGGAAGCAAAGGCGGCTTTCCTTGCCAGCATGGAGGAGGACGCCCAGCGTTATCTCGACCTTGCCCACAAGCTGGAGGAGGGGCACACCGCCCGCCTGATGGCTGAGGGAATGCCGGAAAAGCAGGCCCGCGCTAAGGCTTCTAAACAGGCCAACGAGGACGCCCGCTTTGTGTTGCCCAACGCCTGCGAGACCAAAATGGTGGTCACCATGAACGCCCGCAGCCTGATGAACTTCTTCCAGCTGCGCTGCTGCAACCGCGCCCAGTGGGAGATCCGGGAACTGGCTGAAAAGATGTTCACGCTGGTGTACCCGGTGGCACCCCATATCTTTGCCAAGGCCGGCCCCGCCTGCCTGTGCGGCGCCTGCCCGGAGGGCAAGATGTGCTGCGGCAAGACCGCCGAGGTGCGCGCAAAATATGCCGCCATTAAAGAAGGTGCCGCCGTATGAGCAAGGGCAAACTGATTGTGCTGGAAGGGCTGGACGGAAGCGGCAAGGCCACACAGGCAAAGCTGCTGGCAGAGCATCTCGCCGCGCAGGGTGTGCCGGTACAAAAGATCACCTTCCCGGACTATGCCAGTGATTCCAGCGCACTGGTCAAGATGTATCTGGCCGGGCAGTTCGGCCAGCACCCGGACGATGTAAACGCCTATGCGGCTTCCAGCTTTTACGCGGTGGACCGCTATGCCAGCTATAAAACCAGCTGGGGCAGCTTTTATGAGCAGGGCGGTGTGATCATCGCTGATCGGTATACCACCTCCAACGCGGTGCACCAGTGCTCGAAGCTTCCGCAGGAGCAGTGGGAGGAATATCTGCACTGGCTGTTTGATTACGAGTTCCGTCTGCTGGGACTGCCCGCACCGGACAGGGTCATCTATTTGCAGGTAGACCCGGCGGTCAGCCAGCGGCTGATGACCCAGCGCTACCACGGCGACGAGAGCAAAAAGGACGTGCACGAGAAGGATACCGCCTATCTGGCGCGCAGCCGCGCTGCTGCCGAGTTCTGTGCCCGGCATCTTGGCTGGGATACCGTGCACTGCACCAGCGGGGACGCCATGCGCAGCATTGAAGATATCCAGCAAGAGGTACAGCAGCTTGCTCGGAAAACACTGGGCTGAACGATAAAATATGATAAGAGGGGGCATCCTGAACGATGTATCGTCTGATGCAGCCGTCCGATGAGGCGGCAGTGCTGGCTTTGTGGCAGAGCCAGCATCATGATACCGAAGATTTTGCAAAAATGGTACTGGAACGCTTTGCCGGTATGCAGAACATTTATGTGGCCGATGAAAACGACGCCATCGTGGCGGCTGCGCTGGCTGTGCCGGTCACCCTGCAGGGGCGCACGGGCAATTACCTGTGCCTGTGCGGCGAGGGCAGTCTGCTGCTGGCGGGTCTGCTGGATACCCTGTGCGCCCACCAAAAGCTGCGGGGCGCAGGCTTTACCGTGACAGTCCCGGCAGATGCAGCACAGGCCGCTCTGCTGCAGGATAAAGGCTTTGCAAAGGCTTTTGCCCTGCGTTGCCTGCCTCGTGAGGTGAGCCGCAACCTGTGGAGCCAGGCGGAATTTGACACGGTGACGGCCAAAAAGCTGTGCGAGCTGCGGGAACAGTTCTGGAAGGATACCGTGCAGCTGAGCCCGGAACGCATGGCGGTGGTGCTGCAGGAGCTGTACGCCCGGGGCGCTACCATCGTGTCCAACGAACATGGCTACGGCATCTACTTCCGCAAGGAGGATACCCTGTATTTTGTGGAGATGATGGCCGACAGCGACCGCGCCGCCGAGATCCTGATGGAAGCCGCCCGCGAGAAGGAAGTCATCGTGGAAAAGGCAGTCATCACGGTAGGTGCTGCCCAGCCGCTGTTTCTGGGCGAGGGCACCCGGCAGGAATACGGCATGATCCGCTTTGACGCAGAGCCTTTTGACGTAAGCGAAAGCTATCTGCGTCTGATGCTGGAAAACTGAAAAAAGGAAGGTGCGTATGGCACACAACGATACACACGCAGCCCGCAAAAAGGGCGGTGCAGGCAGAATTCTGCTGGTAGTGCTTCTGCTGCTTCTTCTGGCAGCGGGCGCAGCAGTGCTGTTTGCCTACAATGAGATTCACGGCAATGGTGCACCCGGCAGCACAGAGGTGACTGTAAGCATCCCGCAGGGCAGCGGCGTAGCGGCGATCGCCAACAAGCTGAAGGAGGCGGGCGTCATCCGCTCTGCCTACCTGTTTCGCTGGTATGTGGGACAAAAGGGCGCTGCCGCAAAGCTGCAGTACGGCGATTTTGTCTTGCAGACCAGTGCGATTTCCTACGACGCGATCATTGCCACCCTTTCCCAGTACGCCAAGGCAGAAACGGTGCGGGTGACCATCCCGGAGGGCACCACGGCCATTGCCATCGCCCAAAAGATGGAATCCGCCGGTCTGTGCACCGCCGAGGAGTTTTTGAAGGAAGCCAACGAAGGCGATTTCAGTGCTTATACCTTCTGGCAGTACGTCCCGGAGGATAAAGACGCTCCGAACCGCTTTATGAAGTGCGAGGGCTATCTTTTCCCGGAGACCTACGAGTTTTTGAAGGATGATACGGTGCATAACTATGTAGCTACCTTCTACGCCCAGTTCGATGCACAATTTACCAAGGAAATGTACGCAGCGCTCAAAAAGCAGGGAATGACCCTGCCGGAGCTTGTCACCCTTGCCTCCTTTGTGCAGGAGGAAGCGGGCAACAGTCAGGACTCCAACGTGGCGCAGGTGTTCCGCAATCGTCTGGCAGAGGGCTCGCCCTACCCCCGGCTGCAAAGCAACACCTCCAGCCATGTCCAGAGCGACGCCGACAACAACTATCTCTGGAACTGGGTCGCACCCTACTACGGCGGCTGGGACGATATCCCGGAAAATATCCTTGCAGCCTACGACACTTACAGCTGCACCGGTTTGCCCGCAGGCCCTATCTCGAACCCCGGCCTTGCCGCCATCAAGGCAGCGCTGGAGCCGCAGCCCGATGAGGAAGCCAAGAACGCTTACTTCTTTGTGACCGACCTCAAGGGCAATTACTACTATGCCCACACGCTGGCAGAGCACAATGCCAACTGCAAAACTGCCGCAGCTGTGAACAAAAACCTGAAAAACTGAGGAAAGGCCGCTGCACAAAAACATGGTGCGGCGGCCCCTTTCCGGTCAGAAAACTGTGATACATAAGAGAGGAACCTACAATGTTACAGATCCCGGAACTGCTTGCCCCGGCGGGCGATGCGGAACGTCTGCGTTATGCCATCAACTACGGTGCCGATGCCGTTTACTGCGGCCTGCCGGAGTTTGGTATGCGCTCTGCCCCGGCTAATTTCACCCCGGAGCAGCTGACGGAAAGCGTCATCTACGCCCACGCCCGTGGTCGCAAGGTCTACCTGACCATGAACACCTTGCCCACCAACGAGGAGGCCGACCGCCTGCCGGAGGCCATCAAGGAAGCCGCCAAGGCCGGTGTGGATGCCTTTATTGTGGCAGACCTTGGTGTGCTGGATGCCTGCAAGACCTTTGCCCCGGATATTGATGTGCATCTTTCTACTCAGACCGGCATCACCAACTGGGCAGCCGCCCGCGCCGCCTACAAAATGGGCGCAAAGCGGGTGGTGCTGGCCCGGGAGATGACCTTGCAGGATATTGCCATCCTGCGCGATAAGACTCCACCGGAATTGGAGATCGAGGCCTTTGTGCACGGTGCGATGTGCATGAGCGTGTCCGGCCGGTGTCTTCTGTCTAACTATATGGCCGGGCGCGACGCCAACCGCGGCCAGTGCGCCCAGCCCTGCCGCTGGAAGTACTACCTGAGCGAGGAGACACGCCCCGGTCAGTTGTACGAGATCGGCGAAAACGAGAACGGCAGCTACATCCTTAACGCCAACGATCTGTGCACCGCGCCCTTCATTGACCTGATCTGCAAGGCAGGTGTGGATAGCCTGAAGATCGAAGGCCGCGCCAAGACCTTCTACTATGTGGCCAGCGTCACCGCCGCCTACCGCAAGGCACTGGACGCCTATCTGGCCGACCCGGCAAACGATAACTTTGAACTGCCGCCGGAGGTGTACGCAGAGCTTACCCGCACCAGCCACCGGCACTACTCTCCCGGTTTCTATTTTGGCCGCGAGCAGGCCAAGCAGGCCACTGACAGCGCCACTTACATCCGCGAGTGGGAGTTCGTGGGCACGGTGGACAGCTGGGAAAACGGCATCGCCCACTGCCAGCAGCGCGGCAAATGGAGCCTTGGGGATACGCTGGAGGCGCTGTGCCCGGACGGACGCAGCATCCCGCTTACCCCGGAATGGATCGAAAACGAAACAGGGGAGCGGGTGGAAAGCACTCCTCACGCCATGGAAAAATACACCATGCCCACCCCGGAGCTGCCGCCCATGAGCCTGCTGCGCCGGAAAACGGTGTAACAGCGTGACAAAAAAGAAGGAATCCGACGTGAAGTATAGTGACACTTCTGGCCGCTACGCCCTTCTGGACGAACTGCGCGGGTTGGATCTGGTCAGTATGATGCTCTATCACGGCTGCTGGGATCTGGTCAATCTCTTCGGTATTCAGGCCGACTGGTATTATGGTCTGCCCGGGCATCTGTGGCAGCAGAGCATCTGTTGGGTGTTTATTCTGTTGTCCGGCTTCTGTGTGCAACTGGGGCATCATACCTTGCGCCGGGGCGCACAGGTGTTTGGGGCAGGGGCGCTGGTCACGGCAGTCACGCTGCTTTTTATGCCGGAGGACAGGGTCGTTTTTGGTGTGCTGACCCTGCTGGGCAGCGCCATGCTGCTGACCGGCCTTTTGGAAAAGCCGCTGCGGCGCATTCCACCCGCAGCAGGGTTTGCTATCTCCGCAGTGCTGTTCGCCCTTACCCGCAATGTTTCGGCAGGCTATCTGGGTTTTGGCAGTCTGCGCCTCTGGCTGCCGCAGACACTATATGTAAATTACGCTACTGCGTACTTTGGCTTTTATCCGTTGTGGTTCTATTCTACGGATTATTTTGCCCTTCTGCCGTGGCTGTTTCTGTTCTGGGCGGGGTACTTTCTCTACGGCGTTGTAGGGCGGCAGCGCATGGAGCCCTTGCACTGCTCGGTCTGCCCGCCGCTGGGCTGGCTTGGACGGCACTCGCTGCTGCTGTATCTGTTGCACCAGCCGGTCATCTACGGGGTGCTGTTGGTAGTTTTCCGCGTATTAGGCGGCTGAAATACACGCTTCATGCACTTTTGAGAAAGGCGGGATTGTTGCACCGTGCAAACATTGCACGAACGTCTTGACAAGCAGGGCAGGGCTGTGGTATCCTGTTGACGGTTAGAAGATACTAACCGCAAAATGCGTCATGAAACACGGACGCATTTTTACAGAACATGAAGTTATTCTAAACTAACTACGCAGAGAAAGAGGTAGAGTTTTATGAGCAAAGTAGCAATCGTATTCTGGAGCGCCACCGGCAACACCGAGACTATGGCAAACTGCATCGCCGAGGGCGCAGGTGCCAACGGCACCCTCGTGACCTGCGCCGAGATGACCCCCGCAAAGCTGGCAGAGTTTGATGTGGTGGCCTTTGGCTGCCCGGCTATGGGTGCAGAGCAGCTGGAGGAGAGCGAGTTCGAGCCTATGTTTGCTGCACTGGAAGGCTCTCTGAACGGCAAAAAGATCGCACTGTTCGGCTCCTACGGCTGGGGCGATGGCCAGTGGATGCGCGACTGGGCACAGCGCGCACAGGACGACGGCGCACAGCTGTTCAGCGAGGAAGGGCTCATCTGCAACGAAACACCTGATGATGACGTGCAGGCTGCCTGCCGTAAGCTGGGCGCAGATCTGGCTGCTTGGTAAAACCCATGTATAAACTCTTGCTCCATAGGGCAACCTATGGACAAAGAGGTGATAAACATGGAAAACATCGGCGTGACCTGTGATGTCTGCGCGTGCTGCCACAACGTGGACGGCTGCAAATGTGATCTGCCGCAGATCAAGGTGACGGAGCAGTGCAGCTGCACCACCCAGCAGGTGGAGACCCCGCACTACTGCCAGAGCTACGAGGAAAAGTAAGTTCCCCACCAACGCACAGCAGCCCCTGCCGGAGAAACCTTTCCGGCAGGGGCTGCTGTTTGTTATATGAACATTCAGCGCAGCGCCACGTTACAGGTGGCAAGGCTGCGGATCAGCGTACCAACGCTGTCCTTCATCTGGATGCCGGCAAAGCCCAGCGCAAAGGCGGCCTGCACGTTTTCCAGTCTGTCGTCGATAAATATGCATTCGCTGGCCTTCAGCTGATACTTTTTCAACAAAGCCTTGTAGATCTGCGGGTCAGGCTTATTCACCTGTACCTCGCAGGAGGCTACACCGCCGTCAAACTGGGTCAGTACGCCGCGCTCGGTCAACAATTCCAGCACATCCTGCGGAATATTGCTCAGGTAATACACGCAATAGCCGTGGTTCTTCAGCCGCCGCACCAGTTCCAGCATCCGCAGACGCGGGCGCAGAATGTGCATCCAGTCGTCCAGAACGCCCTGCACCTCAAAGGCGCAGCCCTCGGCACGGGCGTGCTCCAGCATTCGCTGGTTGCCGTCATAGCGGGAAAGTTTGCCTGCGTCCAGCAGCTGCCACTCCTCGCTGCCAAAGGTCAGGTCGTAAACTTTCTCTTCCATTTCGGCGTTGCACAGCCGGTCTACAAGGTATGCCTTGGGGTCAAAATCCACCAGTACACCGCCGATATCAAAAATAATGCTTTTATACATAAATACTGCCTCGCTTGTATTGGATGTTTTCCAGATATTTTCCATAGTATACCACAACCGGGCGGGTGCTTTCCACCCCTTTGGCATAGAAAATGCCGCCCCGGCGTATGCTGTGACAGAAAGGGGAGAGCGCCATGACGATCCGGGAACTTTGTGAGAAGGAGGTCGTTCAGCTGGAGCAGGGGATGTGCCTTGGCCGCGCGGACGATCTGGAGCTTGACCCCGCAACGGCGCAGCTGCAAAGCTTGATTTTGCTGGGCAGACCGCGGCTTTTTGGCCTGCTGGGCCGGGACGAGAGCCTGACCATCCCGTGGCAGGAGATCGAGACCATCGGCACAGATGCCATTCTGGTGCACACTGCCGTGCCAAAAGCACCGGCAGCACCTCACGGCTTCTGGCAGCAGCTGCGGGCAAAGCTTGGTCTGTGAAAAATAGGGGAATATTTTGAAAAATAAAACTGTAATTTTTGTAAAATCATGAATGGACATTTTCGGCGAAATGACTATAATAGGCACGAAAGGCTTGTGCAAATAGCAAAGCCACTTTGGAAATAGGGTTCGGGACGTGGAAAGGGATATCGACTATGAAAACATCCAAACCGCTGTTGACCCTGCGGATGCTCTTCCCGGCGGCAGCTTCCTTTATTGTGCTGCTGCTGGGTGAGTGGATCGCGCGCGGGTCACTGACCGCTGATACCTTTATCAGCTTTATTTTCCCCCATTTCGGGGCGTATCTGCTGGCATGGCTGCTGCTGTTTCTGGTGTGGGAGCTGCTGGACTGGGTGCTACGCATCCCGCCGCTTGCTACGCTGGGCATGGCCGTTTTGGGCTGTGCGCCCTGCGCAGTAAACTTCTATACCATGCAGCTGCGGGGTGAGCCCTTTCTGCCGTGGGACCTGATGCAGGTGTCCGAAGCCGCCGGTGTAGCCTCGGCTGCTGGGCTCAAGCTGCAGACAAGTATGGTTGTCTCCATTGTGCTGGTACTGGCGCTTACGGTGGCAAGCTTTTTTGTTTACCGCGGGCGGCTGCGCCAGCGCTGGCTGCCAAGGCTTGCGGGCACCGGTGCTTCGGCAGCGGCGCTGTGTCTGCTGATCTTCGGCGTTTATTTACAGCCTGCAGTCACGCAGGTTTTGGGCATCACGCCGGATGCGTGGATGCAGGACCGCTACTACCGTTACTACGGTGTACTTACCGGTTTTATGACCAACCTCACCAATTTGGAGATCGACAAGCCCGAGGGCTACTCGGAGCAGGCAGTGGACGATATTCTGGATAACGTGGCCGAGAGTGAGAAATTCTCCACCGGCCCCATGTATGCAGGCAGCTATGCCGCCACCACCCCCAAGGAGGAGCAGGCAAAGCAGCCCACCATTATTTATGTGATGGACGAATCCTACTGGGATGTTTCGGAGCTGGAGCAGTGCGGCATCACCTTTGATACCGATGTATCGCAGAACCTTCACGCTCTGCAGCAGACCAGCGCTTACGGCAGGGCGTACAGCCCCAGCTTTGGCGGCGGCACCTGTGATGTGGAGTTTGAAGCTCTGACCGGCTACTCCGTGTCCTTCCTGCCCAGCGGCAGCAAACCCTACCAGCAGCACGTCACAAAGCCCATGTTCGCCCTGCCCAATTACCTCAAGCTCAAGGGCTACCAGACCGCTGCGGTGCACTGCTTCTGGGCAAAATACTGGAGCCGCGATAAGGCCTACCCCAACCTCGGCTTCAGCGATTTTATCAGTCTGGAGGATATGCACGGTGTGACCAAGGTGCGCAAGCACTACTGGACCAGCGGCCTTGTGACCGATGACTCCATGGCCGACCAGATCATTCAGCAGTACGAAAAGATGAGCACTTCCTCTGATAAGCCCATCTTCCTGCACGCGGTCACCATGCAGAACCATACCAATTATAATAGGGATAACTACCCGGACGACGAGCGGGTGCACGTCGTGTCCCATCCGGTGGGGCTCAAGAGCAGCACCGTGGGCGCGCTGGAAGATTTTGCTACCGGCATCCGGGATGCAGACGCCATGCTGGGCAAGCTGACAGCGTATTTCTCTCAGGTGGACGAGCCGGTCATTCTGGTGTTCTGGGGCGACCACTATAACCCCATTGATTCCAACTACGATGTCTACACCACCACCGGCTACGCAAGCGGCTCCAGCACCGATCCCCGCCTGCACCAGACCACGCTGCTGATGTGGTCGAATTACAGCCAGCAGCAGGTGGACTTTGGCACCATTGCCGCTTACGATATCTCCCCGGTGATGATGGAGCTGTTCGGGCTGGAGCAGCCGCTGTACTTCCAGTTCCTCAACCGGCAGCTGCGGGTTGCCAGCCGCAGCTGCACCCGCGGCACCACCATGAATCTGGATGGTACCACCACCCAGCAGCCCACGGAGTTCCAGCAGCGCTGGACAAACGAGCACTGGATGCTGCAATACGACCTGATGTTCGGCAAGGGATACGCCCTCAACCGTATGGGTGTTGCAGGTTTGAGCGGGATGAATACGGGCAAATAAGAGAAAAAGTAAGCATTTCTTTATACAAAACAGAGAAAACCACTTGCAACCGCATTCTTTTTGTGCTATTATAACAAAGCATTACACACGCATCACTATGCCCTTTTGTGCCCTTTTGGGTTGAGGGCAGTCCGCCGGTACCCGATGTACCGTGCAGATCACGGTGTGCGGAGGCAAAACAATATCTGGAGGTATTTTATTATGGCAGTCGTTTCTATGAAGCAGCTTCTCGAGGCAGGTGTGCACTTCGGTCACCAGACCCGCCGCTGGAACCCCAAGATGGCTAAGTACATCTTCACCGAGCGCAATGGTATCTATATCATTGACCTGCAGAAGACCGTGAAGAAGCTGGACGAGGCTTACAACTACGTGAAGGAAGTTGCAGCTGAGGGCGGCGACATCCTGTTCGTTGGCACCAAGAAGCAGGCTCAGGAGTCCATCCGTGACGAGGCTCTGCGCTGCGGCATGCACTACGTCAACGCTCGTTGGCTGGGCGGCATGATGACCAACTTCCGCACCATCCGTAAGCGTATCGACCGTATGGATCAGCTGGCTAAGATGAAGGAGAACGGCACCTTCGAGCTGCTGCCCAAGAAGGAAGTAGCTAAGCTGGAGCTGGAGATGGAGAAGCTGGACAAGTACCTGGGCGGCGTCAAGAACATGAAGACCCTGCCGAAGGCTATGTTTATCGTCGATCCTCACAAGGAGCGCATCGCTGTTGCTGAGGCCCGCAAGCTGAACATCCCCATCGTTGCTATTGTTGATACCAACTGCAACCCCGATGAGATCGACTACGTGATCCCCGGCAACGACGACGCTATCCGCGCTGTCAAGCTGATCGCCGGCGCTATGGCTGACGCTGTGCTGGAAGGCAAGCAGGGCAACCAGGAGGCCGCTCCCGCCGAGGACGCAGCAAACGCCTGATTTCCCATTCCGCAACCAATCAAATAACGTGTAAGGGAGAAAACAAAAATGGCTATTTCTGCAAAGGACGTTATGGAACTGCGCAAGCAGACCGACTGCGGCATGATGGAGTGCAAGAAGGCTCTGACCGAGGCTGACGGCAACTTCGAGAAGGCAATCGAGATCCTGCGCGAGCGTGGTCTGGCTACCGCCGCCAAGAAGGCAAGCCGCGTTGCTGCCGAGGGTATGGTCTACGCTGACTACTGCCCCGCCTGCAAGGTCGGTGTTGTCATCGAGGTCAACGCTGAGACCGACTTCGTTGCCAAGAACGACAAGTTCGTTGACTTCGTCAAGGAGGCCACCAAGGTCATCATGAAGCAGAACCCCGCTGATGTCGAGGCTCTGATGGCTTGCAAGACCGAGGCTGGCGAGACTGTTGACGAGGCTCTGAAGAACCTGATCCTGGTCATCAAGGAGAACATCAAGGTTCGCCGCTTCACCCGTTACGAGGGCGTCTGCTCTGCATACGTCCACGGCGGCGGCACCCACGGCATTCTGGTCAACTTCGAGACCACCAACGACATCGATGCAAAGGACGAGTTCGTTGCTTACGGCAAGGACATCGCTATGCAGGTCGCTGCTGCTAACCCCGGCTACGTCGACGAGGCTTCTGTCCCCGCCGAGGTTGTGGCTAAGGAGAAGGAGATCATGCTGGCTCAGATGGCTCAGGATCCCAAGACCGCTAACAAGCCTGAGGCTGTGAAGGAGAAGATGATCCAGGGCAAGATCAAGAAGTTCTTCAAGGAGAACTGCCTGGTCGATCAGGAGTTCGTCAAGGATGGCGACCTGACCGTTGCTCAGTACACCGCTAAGGTCGCTAAGGATCTGGGCGGCGAGATCAAGATCGTCAAGTTCGCCCGCTTTGTCAAGGGCGAGGGTCTGGAGAAGCGTGCTGACGACTTCGCATCTGAAGTTGCAAGCATGGTGAAGTAATTTAAACTTCCAAAGACAAAAGGGGAGCCGTAGTACCTGTAACAGGGGGCTGCGGCTCCTTTTTTATGTTTATGAAAATACAAATATCGGGCAGCCCGCAGCCTGCCCGGTATTACCGTATAAATCTTCTTACGCTTCGTCCAAAACCTCTTCGGGATCCTCAATAGCATCCTCGATGGTTTCCTCCACCTCCATCGCTTCTTCAGCGTCCGGGGCGGCAAGCAACTCCTGAATCTGATCCCGCAGCCAGAGCAGACGGTTGTCCAGTGCCTTGTCCCGTGCCAGCAGCGGCGCAATGATCTCGGGCTTGTCAGTGATCAGGTCATCCACACCCAGCTGCAGCAGCTTTTCCGCATCCTGCTGGCGGTTGATGGTCCATGCAGAGATGGTCTTACCCCGCAGATGGATCTGCTGCACCATACCGGCGGTGATAAAGGTGGATTCTACGCTGAAAAAGTCTGCGGCAGGCAGGTCGTAGTAGGTGCCCACGCCCAGCGCCAGAATATACCCTGTGGTAATGTCCGGGTCCAGCTCCTTCACCTTGCACAGGGTCTCGTAGCTTTGAGAGGTGACCACGCAGTCCGCGCCGTAGTCATATGCGTGGATCAGCCGCACCGTTTCTGCCTCCAACGTTGGCGTAAAGGTGCTGGGCTTGATCTCAATGTTCAGCTCAGCCTTGCCCTTGCACAGCGCCAGAACTTCTTCCAGCGTGGGAATATAAGAGCCTGTGAACTGCCGATGGAACCAGCGCCCGGCATCCAGCTGCTGCACCTGCACATAGGGCAGGTCGTAGATGTTGGCGTTGCAGCCGGTGCACCGGCGCAGGCTGGTGTCGTGGGTCACCACGGCTACGCCGTCGGCGGTCATCTGCACATCCAGCTCAATGCGGGGGCAGCCATCTTCCAGCGCGGCCTCGAAGGCGGCCATGGTGTTCTCCGGCGCACGGGAAGAATAGCCCCGGTGGTAGGTGATCACCGGGTCAGAAAGACCCAGCACGCTTTGCAGCGGCTGCGTTTGCGGGAACAGCAGATACACCGCTGCTACGCCGCAGGTGACCAGTGCGGCGCAGGCCATCATCCCGGCCAACACCGTCTGCTCACGGGGCAGGGTGGGGAGCTCTCCGGAAATGGTCGGCTGCGCTGCATCGGACTGTCTGGTCACTTCATACAGTGCCTCTGTAAGGGTGCTTTGCGCCGCCGTCATGGCGCAGTCCATGAGCAGACAAAGGAATGGCAGTTCGATCAGCAGTGCCGCGCGAGAAAGCGCCAGCAGGGCAGCAGTGCTGGCAAAGCCGACACCAAGAATGACACAATAGAACAGCAAAGCCCCGCACAGCAGCATCAGTCCGGTGCGCACGGCAGCGGTCAGCATCCAGCGCAGTGCCAGCGCAAACAGCTGCCCGGCGCGGCTGCACAAAACCCGCAGACTCTCCTCAAATGCACAGCCAAAGCTTTTACGTTCCAGCAGGAATTTTGGCAGCACTACAAGTCCGTCCAGCAGCAGCGCCAGCACACAAAGCACTGCCAGAGCAAATAGAAAACGATTGGCAGCGCGCGCTTTCAGCAGCCCCCAGAGATATTCCGGCACGGCAAACTGGGTCAGGTGGTTTGCTGCCAGAAAAAAGTTTGTCAGCGGGATCAGGGCAGCGCCATACAGCAGCAGTGGAAGATTCTGCGGCAGAAACACCCGCACAAGGCTGCAAAAGGCATTCCGGAACACCGCACCCACCCGCAGCGGTTCACCGTGCCGCACCCGCGTCAATAGCTGCAGCATCGCGGCAACCTCGTACAGGCTCCAAAAGGCTGCCAGCACCGCCAGCACGACGATGCACCCGATGATGGCAGGGGAGGCAAAGATGCGGGATGCAGTTTTGTTGTTGAGGTAGCGGATGGGCGCGAACCGCAGCGTCAGCGCCCAGATCAGCTGCAGCGCCGGTACGAACAAGAAGTTTGTCAGCACCTTATAAAACAACAGAAAAAGCAGAAACACCCGCCCCTTTGACGAAAGCAGGGAACGAGCGGCAGCGTGCAGAGAGCGGTAGGTCTGCTCCTGCTGCTGGAACTTTACGGAAATTTGTTTCAAGATAGCTTCAACCTCTTTTGCATATTTGCCGGGCTTTTCGTGTGCGCTATATAGGTACAGTTTGGCAGATTGCCCGGAAATATATGATTTTTAATATAGTGTAACATAAATGCAACGGAAAGAAAACGCAGCAGACGGGTGCAGTTTTGCCAAAAAAACCGGGAAAATTTCTACATCCACAAAATGGTCGTGTGATAGCATTTGTCCAGATAAAACGTGCAAAACGATGAATCGTTAAAAATTTGAGTATCTATAAGTGACGGATGTTGAATCGCATGGAATTTTATAGAATCCCTTGCATTTTTTTGCCAGCTTCTGTATAATGAATATAATTTTGAAAGCTCACACAGACAACCAGGAGGTCTAATTATGGCTTCAAAGATCAATAAGGGAGAAATCCTCGCCAAGTTCTTCGATGACGGGGAGTACACTGCGCTGTTTGCTGATGGTGCAGTGAGCGCTGCCTGCGGCTATGCTGCAGGTCAGCAGGCTTACGCCGTTTATCAGAATGGCGAGGCTGTCACCGTAAAGGATGTTGAAAAGAACATCAAGGTTCTGGAAATGGCTGCACAGACCGGCTGCCCGGTGGTCACCTTCTATAACTCGGTTGGTGCAAAGCTGGCCGAGGGTCTGGACGTGCTGACCGCCAGCGCAAAGCTGAATGCACAGATCGCAAAGGTCTCCGGTGTTGTTCCGCAGGTGGCCGTTGTTCTGGGTGTCTGCGGCGGCACCAGCGCTCTGAGCGCTGCCAACGCAGACGTCTGCATCATGGCCGAGGGCGCAGAGCTGTTCTTCACCGCTCCGTTCACCTCCGCTGCCAAGGGCGATAAGGTCGCCGACGCAGGCAGCGCCGCTGCTGCCGCAAAGGCAGGCGTGGCTTCCATCGTGGCTGCCGATGCCGCAGAGGCTGCTGAAAAGGCCGCTCACATCGTGGGTCTGCTGCCCGCCAACAACCTGACCGGCCCGGCAATTTTCGAGTTCGAGCAGCCCACCGCTGTTCTGGCTGCCGGTGCCGAGCCCGCAAAGGCTGCTGCCGCTGTGATCGATAAGGACAGCGCCGTGGAGTTGTACGCAGGCTTTGGCAAATCTGTCTATACCGCATTTGCAACCATCGGCGGCAACGCCGTGGGCGTTGTGGCAACCGGCAAGCAGCTGTGCCACAACTGCGTAGCTAAGGCTTCCCGCTTTGTGCGCCTGTGCGATGCCTTCAGCGTGCCTGTGGTCACCATCGTGGACACCGAGGGCTTTGTGCCCAGCGTTACCGATGACGTGGCTGGCGGCATCCGCGAGGCTGCCCGTCTGGCCGCTACCTACGCCGATGCTACCACCGCAAAGGTGGCAGTGTTGGCAGGCAAGGCTGTGGGCCCTGTGTACACCACTCTGGCTGCTGCCGACCTGCGCATCGCTGTGACCGGCTGCACCGTCAGCGCACTGGAGCCCAGCGCCGCTGTCAGCGTGCTGTATAAGGATGAGATCGATGCTTCCGACAACATCATTGCCGCCACCAAGGCTAAGACTGCTGCCTACACCGCTGAGGTGTGCAGCGCTGCCAGCGCAGTGGCCGCCGGTGCTGCCGATATGAGCTGTGATGCCGCTAATGTGCGTGCCAGCGTTGTGGCTGCACTGGAGCTGCTGAGCACCAAGCGCGCTGCCCGCCTGCCCAAGAAGCATGGCAATATGGCCCTGTAAGCGTCCGAATGTAAGTTAATTGAGTTCGATTTTGAATTGGAGGATCCTTCCATGAAGTACTACAATATTACTGTCAATGGTGTTGCTTACAGCGTTTCCGTTGAGGAAACTGCCGCAGGCGCTGCTCCTGTTGCCGCTGCTCCCGCAGCACCCGTCGCACCCAAGGCCGCTCCCGCTCCTGCAGCTGCTCCTAAGGCAGCCGCCGGTGCAGCCGGTGCTGTTGCCGTCAAGGCTCCCATGCCCGGCAACATTCTGGATGTCAAGGTCGCTGCCGGTGCTTCTGTCAAGGCCGGCGACGTGCTGGTCATCCTCGAGGCCATGAAGATGGAGAACGAGATCGTTGCTCCGCAGGATGGCACCGTGGCTTCCATCAACGTGAACAAGGGCGATACCGTCAACTCCGGTGACGTTCTGGTTTCCATGAACTAAGGAAGAGGTGACAACCATGGCAAAAAAGCCGATCAAGGTGACCGAGGTCGTCCTGCGTGATGCGCACCAGTCTTTGCTGGCTACCCGTATGACCATGGACGAGATGCGCCCCATCCTGCCCGAAATGGACAAGATCAACTACTTCTCCGTGGAGTGCTGGGGCGGCGCTACGTTCGACAGCTGCATCCGCTTCCTGGACGAGGATCCTTGGGAGCGTCTGCGCATCCTGCGCAAGGAGCTGCCGCACCAGAAGCTGCAGATGCTGTTCCGCGGCCAGAATATGCTGGGCTACCGTCCCTACGCAGATGACGCTGTGGAGTACTTTGTACAGAAGTCTGTTGCCAACGGCATCGACGTCATCCGCATCTTCGACGCTCTGAACGACCCCCGCAACCTGCAGACTGCCATCAAGTCTGCCAACAAAGAGGGCGCTCATGTGCAGGGCTGCATCAGCTACACCCTGAGCCCTGTGCACAACAACGAGTACTTTGCAGCCTACGCCAAGACTTTGGAGGAGATGGGAGCAAACTCCATCTGCATCAAGGATATGGCAGGTCTGCTCACTCCCTATACCTGCTATGATCTGGTCAAGAAGCTGAAGGAGACCGTCAGCATCCCTGTGGATATCCACAGCCACTACACTGCAGGTCTGGCTTCCATGTCCATCCTCAAGGGCATCGAGGCAGGTGCCGATATCATCGATACCGCCATGAGCCCCCTGAGCCTTGGTACCAGCCATATGCCCACCGAGAGCCTGGTGGCTGCCCTGCAGGGCACCGACTACGACACCGGTCTGGATCTGAAGCAGCTGAACGTCGTGCGCGCTTACTTTGCAAAGCTGCGTGAGAAGTACATCGCCAACGGCCAGATCAGCCCCAAGAGCTTGGGTGTGGACGCCAACACCCTGCTGTATCAGGTGCCGGGCGGCATGTTCTCCAACATGCTCAAGCAGCTGAAGGATGCCGGCAAGGAAGACAAGCTGGACGAAGTGCTGGCCGAGATCCCCCGCGTCCGTGAGGATGCAGGTTATCCGCCGCTGGTCACCCCCACCAGCCAGATCGTTGGTACGCAGGCGGTGTTCAACGTCATCATGGGCGAGCGCTACAAGATGGTCACCAAGGAGTTCAAGGGTCTGGTCCACGGCGACTACGGCAAGACTCCCGCTCCCATCAAGCCCGAGTTCACCAAGAAGATCCT
>ENA-OZGF01000230-OZGF01000230.1-human-gut-metagenome-genome-assembly--contig:-NODE-230-length-29666-cov-8.491338_pt1 | contig 29666 bp, 31 predicted proteins | sample MGYA00245116_ERZ653657 | MGnify/ENA primary metagenome ERZ653657 (study PRJEB26926, sample SAMN06165034) | human gut metagenome | biome: ENVO:00009003; feature: ENVO:2100002; material: ENVO:00002003...
GAGCCGTTCGGTTCCAACGCCTGCCCGCCGAACTGTGCCGCACCGTCCGGGCAGCCGCCCTCGGTGGTAAAGGCATAGCTTACCCCCATCACAGCCGCCAGCAGCACCACCACGCCCAGCGCCACACTGATGATCCAGAGCAAAAAACGCTTCATGTTCCTTCTCCTTATGTACAAAAAGGGCGCACCGGGGCAAGTCCGTTCAGACAGACTGCTCCGTGCGCCCCGATGTGCTCATCTTCCCGGTAGTTTCCGGTATTTCAGGATCATTCTGCCTCGGTCTCGTCCTCGGCAGCAGCTTCCTCCGGCTCTACGGTTTCTGCGTCATCCTCGCCGAACAGCAGGCGCTCGTATTCGTCCAGTTCCTTCTCGCGGCGGTTCAGGTAAAGTGCCACAGCAGCCAGCGCACCAGCCACAGCAGCCAGAACAGCGATCACAGCGACCAAGCAAGATTTTTTCATAGATTCAGTACACTCCTTTTTGCAGTTGAAACGTTGTTTCAGCTTGATTTTTCCAGCGGGCGTCCCGCAAAAGGATCTTGATGCAAGCGGCAATCAGCGCCGCTTTGTAGCTTTTATTATACCCGTTCCCGCCCAAAATTACAACCGTTGCACCCCAATTTTCACGCCCCGAAGGTGCTGCGGGGCACAGTTTGGGCAGTGTGCCGGTTTTGGCGCGGTTCATTACAGCAAATTGCCAAAATCACAGCAGCAGCGGCTTATACGCCCGGAACGCCCCAGGCAGGGTGTAGGTGGTGCGCAGCTGCTCCCGGCTTGCCCAGACATAGCCCGCCGGGGCGCTCTGCGCCGGAACGCGCAGCTGTACCCCGGACATGAGCCACTCGATGTGGGTAAAGATGTGCTTTGCGGCGGGCAGGGCGGCGGGCTGCGCCGCGCCGGTGTCCAGTCCCAGTGCCGTAAGCCGCGCCAGCACCTCGGCCTGCAAAAGATGCTCGCCCTCCCACAAGACCGGCTGCCACAGCCCGGCCAGCAGGCCTTTTTCCGGCCGCTGCTGCACCAGAAAGCCCGCCGGGCTTTCCACCAGTGCCAGCGTTACCGGCACAATCTTGCGGGGCTTTGGCTTTGCCTTTTGGGGCAGCTGGGCGGTGGTGCCCGCCGCCCGGGCAAGGCAGACTTCTGCCAGCGGGCACTGCCCGCACAAAGGTGCGCCATTGGGCACGCAGACCAGCGCGCCCAGCTCCATCAGCGCCTGATTGTAATCCCCGGCCTTTTCCGGCGGCTGATGCTCCATGACCCGGGCGGTAAAGGCCTTTTTTACCGTCGGTTCTGTAATAACTCCGGGGTCATTATACAGGCGGGAAAACACCCGCAGCACATTGCCGTCCACGGCGGGCACGGGAAGGCCGAAGCTGATGGACGCAATGGCCCCGGCGGTGTACTCCCCGATGCCCGGCAGCGCCCGCAGGGCGGCGTAATCGGCAGGCAGCTGCCCGCCGTACTGTGCACAGACGAGCTTTGCGGCCTTTTGCAGGTTGCGCACCCGGCTGTAATAGCCCAGCCCCTCCCATAGCTTATGCAGCTTTTCCTCCCCGCAGGCGGCAAGCGCGGGGATATCCGGCAGCTCCTCCAGAAAGCGGTAGTAATACGGCAGCACCGCCGACACCCGGGTCTGCTGCAGCATCACCTCGCTGAGCCACACATGGTAGGGGGTGGGGTCCTCCCGGAAGGGCAGACTGCGGCGGTTCTTGTAAAACCACTCCAAGAGGGCAGGCGAAATATTTTCCACTTGTTTTGTGCTCCTTGTTGAAAAATGAAGAACAAGAAAGCCGCCGCAGAGGCGGCGGCTTTCTTTGATTACAGTATGCGCGCTTCTCAGAAGCCGTATGCGGTGCGGGGGAAGGGCAGCACGTCACGGATGTTCTGGATGCCGGTGAGGTACATGATCATACGCTCAAAGCCCAAGCCGTAGCCTGCGTGCTCCACGCCGCCGAACTTGCGCAGGTTCAGGTACCACTCGTAGTTGGTCTTGTCCATGCCCAGCTCGTCCATGCGGGCCACCAGCTTGCCGTAGTCCTCTTCACGCTGGCTGCCGCCGATCAGCTCGCCGATGCCGGGCACCAGCATATCTGCTGCGGCCACGGTCTTGCCGTCGGCGTTCTGCTTCATGTAGAAGCTCTTGATCTCCTTGGGGTAGTCGGTGACAAAGACCGGCTTCTTGTACACCACCTCGGTCAGGTAGCGCTCGTGCTCGGTCTGGATATCCACGCCCCACTCCACGGGGTACTGGAACTTCTTGTTGTTCTTTTTCAGAATTTCGATCGCCTCGGTGTAGCTGATGCGGGCGAACTCGCTGTTTGCCACCAGCTCCAGACGCTCGACAAGACCCTTGTCGATGAACTGGTTGAAGAAGGCCATCTCGTCCGGGCAGTTGTCCAGCACATAGCGGATGACGTACTTGATCATGGCCTCGGCGTTGTCCATGTAGCCATTCAGGTCGCAAAAGGCCATCTCCGGCTCGATCATCCAGAACTCCGCAGCGTGGCGGGTGGTAAAGCTCTTCTCCGCGCGGAAGGTGGGGCCGAAGGTGTACACCTTGCCAAAGGCCATGGCCATGGCCTCGGCCTCCAGCTGGCCGGAAACGGTCAGGTTGACCGGCTTTTCAAAGAAGTCCTTGCTGTAATCCACAGCGCCGTCCTCGGTCTTGGGCAGATTGTCCAGATCCAGCGTGGTCACGCGGAACATCTCGCCGGCACCCTCGCAGTCGGAGGCGGTGATCAGCGGAGAGTGGGCGTAGACAAAGCCGTTCTCCTGGAAGAACTTGTGGATGGCGTAGGCAGCCACGCTGCGCACGCGGAAAGCAGCGTTGAAGGTGTTGGTGCGGGGGCGCAGGGTGGGCATGGTGCGCAGATACTCCATGCTCATCTTCTTTTTCTGCAGGGGGTATTCGTCGGCGGGGCAGTCGCCCAGAATCTCCACGCTCTCGGCGTTCAGCTCAAAGGGCTGCTTTGCCTGCGGGGTGAGCACCAGCTTGCCCTTGATGCGCAGGCTGCTGTACAGACCGGTGTGGATGACTTCATCGTAGTTTGCCAGCTTACCGGCTTCCAGCACGACCTGCAGGGTCTTGAAGCAGCCGCCGTCCGACAGGGCGATGAAGCCGATGTTCTTGGAGTCGCGGATGTTCTTTGCCCAGCCGCAGACGGTGATCTCGGTGCCGTCTGCCGGGGTGTTCTTGAACAGCGAAAGGATCTCGGTACGTTCCATAGTAGTTCTCCTTTATAAACAAAAAAGACAGCTTTTGCCCTGAAAGTTCAGGGCGAACAAGCTGTCTTGTAATGTCCGCGGTGCCACCTGAATTACCGGAAGTGTCCGGTCGCTCACGCGCTCTTTTGTATAAGCGCTGTCCCTGTAACGCTGGACCTGCGGCGCACCTACTTAACGGCAGACACACTGCCGTGTTCAGTTTGCTGCTCCCGGGTGTTCGTTCACGCGGCGCACGGGCGCGGCTCTCAGCTGTGCCGCACTCTCTGGGCCGGACGGCCCGCGCTACTTTTCCCGTTCCTTGCATTTGTTGTTTTAAAATAGCACGTTGGCGGCATTTTGTCAACCTTACGGTGCGGTACCGGGAAAAATTCTGTGTTTTTTCTTGTCAGAACGCCTTTTCTCTGATAAAATGGGAAAAAGCGGTATTCCGCAAAAACAGATTCTGGAGGAGATCATGAAGCACACACATCGCATCATCCGTCTGCTGACCCTCGCTGTGGTCAGCTGCGCACTGGCAGCCCTGCTGAGCGGCTGCACCAAAGAGGAATTCATTGCCGGGTACAACGAGTTTTTGTTCGGCGACTGGTTTCCCTCTCCCCCAAGCGCCGGGGAGACCACCGCTGCGGAAGGTTCCGCATCGGGGGACTCCGGTCACGTCTACGCCGAGCCCAACCCCGAGTGCGACGCCAAGATCTCGTCGCTGATGAGCGAGCTGTACTCGCTGGAGTCCTCTGCACGGTCGGATGTCAGCAGTGCCATCCAGAGCGCAAAGGATGAATACCACGCCCTGCCCGCCTCTCAGCGGACCTTTGCCAATAAAGTCAGCATCGCCTACAAGCATCTTTCCTCGGTGGAGAGCACCTACGACAGTGCCGTCTCCTCGGTGGTCAGCGAGATGCGCAGCGTGCTGCGGGAGTATAACCAGCCCGAAACCATAGCCGATCAGGCCTGGAGCTACTATCAGTCTGCCAAGAGCAGCATGATCTCCAGCCTTGGCGGCTGACCCTCAACTTAATAGTGCATCCGCGAGGCCCTGTGCTGCCAGATATCCGGCGTACAGGGCCTCATTTAAGTTGTTGCCGTGCCCGCCGATCTCGATCAGCAGACTGCCGGTGGTCAGGTCCTGATTATAGAACCGGTAGCTGAACAGCACCGGGCGGGTAAGGCCGGGGTATTTTGCCTCCATGCTGCGCTCCCACGCAGCGGCAAAACGCAGGTTCTGCCGCCATGCGGGCAGCTGCACGCTGGTGCCGTTGTCGCACCCGCAGATGATCATCACCTGCGCCGCCTGCCGCCCGTCTATGCTGCACACCGGGGCGCAGCGGGTGCCGTTTTCCCGCTCGATGGCGTCCCGGTGGACGTCCAGCACCACCTTGATGCTGGGGTACTGCGCCAGATACTGCTGCACCACCGCCCGGCTGTTGGCGTAGCTGCCGGTGTAGCTGGGGTAGTCGTTCAGGGTCTCGTCGTGCAGGGTGCAGATGCCCGCCGCATTGAGAGTATCGGCCATCACCCGCCCCACCGCGCACATATTGATGCTGCGGTCGGTGCTGCGGGCACCGTCCCCGGGGGTGAACCACAGCCCGGCAGAAAGGCGGTAGTCCTCGGTAGCGTGGGTGTGCATGATGAGCACCTGCGGCGCGGCGCTGTCCTTTTCGATGGCAAAGGGCAGGGGCTGCGCCGCCTCGGCGGCGATGTCTGCCGCCGTCTGCCGGGTGTTATTCTTGATGCTGCCCGCACCGCAGGGGATGTACTTTTCGCCGCTGCCCTGCCCGAACTGCTGCTCTGTCACCGTGCCTGCATCGGCGGGGCGGGCTTCGTCCGGCTGCAAGGCCACAAAATACTGCTCCACCCCGGTCTGCACCGGGGCGGCGGCCTCCTGCGCCGGAGAAGGTGCAGATGCAGCCTCCGGCACGCTTTCCGCAGACGATTCTGCTGCCCGGCTCTCCACGGCCTGCTGCCCCAGATGCAGCAAAGTCTGCGCGGCGGGCACCGGCGCTGCCAGAAAGGCCGCCAGCACCAGCGCGGCGCTGCGGGCAAAGATGCACAGCGCTGCAAACAGCACCGCAGCCTGCAAAAAGGGCACTGCCCTGCTCTGCCCCGCAGGCAGACGCCAAGGCTCTCTGCTGCGCATGGCAAGACCTCCTTTCTTCACCCCGTCAGCCAGCAGAGCTGCTGCACGGTAAGGCGGGGCTGCAAAGCGCGGTTGACGCTGCCCGCCAGCAGGGCCGCGCCGTGGGCGATGACGCTGTCCAGCGCACGGGGCGTGACCACAAGGTCTGCGCCCTCCTGCGCCTGCATCAGGGTGGGGATGCCCGCCGCCACCACCGGCACGCCTAAGGTGTCCCGGGTCAGGTGGCGGGTGTGGTCGGCCTGCGCCGGGTAGAGCCCTGCGTCCGAAAACTGCACCGTGCGCCCCAGCCGCTGCCCCTCGGCGGAGCAGAGACTGTCCACGCAGACCACCGCCGCCGGGCGCAGCTGCCCCACCAGCGCCGCCGCCAGCTGCTGCAGCGACAACCCGGTGGCTGCCGCCACCCCGGGCGCAACGGCTGCTACCGGGCGCAGCCCCCGCACCGGCGGGGCAGTGCCCGCGCCCATGGTAACAAGGATGCGCTGCACCGTGCGCGGGCCAAGGGCATCGGCGGTAATGCGGCGGTTGCCCACCCCCAGCACCAGCACCGGCCCTTCCGGCGGCAAAAGGGCGCGCAGCTCCCGGGCGCACACCTCGATGACGGCGGCGTCCCGCTCGTCCAGCACGCTGACGCTGGGCATTTCCAGCGTGACATACCTGCCCCGGGGGCGGCTGAGCCCCTCGCGGGCGATCTCCACCCTTGTCACCGTGACCCCGCCGTGGCGGGCGGTGGCCAACCGCACCCCTGCGGGCAGCGGTTGCGCCGCTGCTGAAAACAGCTCGTCAGCCATATCCGTAGTACGCATTTTCCACACTCTCCGTTCCTTTTTGGGGCAAAAGCCCGCTTTCTTGCCGGAAAGTATGGGAAAAATAAAACTTTTCCAAACAAAAATCAAAAAAACGCTTGCGCTGGTACGCGAAATATGGTATCATAGGGTGCGCTGTTATAGGTAGCCAAGGAGGTGGAACGAATGCCTAACATCAAATCTCAGAAGGACCGCGTCGTGCAGGCTGCTGCAGAGCAGGCTCACAACAAGGCCATTAAGACCAACCTGAAAACAGTCGTCAAGAAGGCAGACGCTGCCATCGATGCGAATGCCGCTGACAAGGACGCAACCGTCCTGGCTGCTGTTTCCGCGATCGACAAGGCTCGCGCTAAGGGTGTCATCAAGAAGAACACCGCCAGCCGCAAGATCAGCCGTATGGCAAAGCGTGCTAACAAGAACGCTTGATCGCGCAGTTTGATTGACGAACAAAACCTCTGTACCGGGTACCCGGCACAGGGGTTTTTGTTTTTTCCGCTGTTATGTCCCGCACAGCGCGGCAAGGCTCTGCCGCTGCACCGGTTCCAGCAGCTGCTCCGGCGGCAACGGCTGCGGCGGCACCACCACCCACCACACCGCCCACGCGGCGGGCACGACTGCCGCCAGCATAAGCCCCGGGTACAAAAGTGCCGGCTCGTGCAGCCACGGGCTGCCCGGCGGCAGCACCAGCGCCGTGCACAGGCACAGCGCCGCCCACAGCTCCCACAATACGGTCTGTCCGCTGTGTTTCATGCGCCTCACCTCCGTTTTGCCCCCAGTTTACCAGCCGCCGGACGCAAAATGTGGCGAAGCAGCGCAGACAAAACATCAGTTCTGGTCGTGGCTTTTGCCCACAAGGCTGCACACCACACCGCAGACAAGGCTTGCGGTGATGCCCGCAGAAGCAGCGGTCAGCCCGCCGGTCAGGATTCCGATGGCACCCTTTTCCGCCACGGCGGTGCGCACCCCCTTTGCCAGCAGATGCCCGAAGCCCAGCAGGGGCACGCTCGCCCCCGCACCGGCAAACTCTGCCAGCGGCGCATACAGCCCCACCGCCGAGAGCACCACTCCCGCCACCACATAGCCGGTCAGGATGCGTGCCGGGGTCAGCTTTGTCAGGTCGATGAACAGCTGCCCCACCGCGCAGAGGACACCGCCCATTAAAAATGCCCACAGATAGTTCATTTCAGCTCTCCTTTTCCGGTGCGGTCAGCTCTACCAAATGCGCCACCGCCGGGATGCTCTCCTTTTGCAAAAAGGTAGTCTGGCTCATCAGCGCCCCGGTGGCGAGGAACAGCACCCGGCGGCTGCCGCGGCGCAGCAGCTTTGGCAGGATATGCGCGCAGAGCACGGCGGCGCAGCAGCCCGCGCCCGAGCCGCCGCTTTTTACCCGCTGCTCCCCGGCATCGTAAAGCAGACAGCCGCAGTCCGCGTGGTTTTTCAGCAGCAGACCCTCTGCTGCCAGCAGCTCCCGCAGCATCTGACTGCCCACCAGCCCAAGGTCGCCGGTGTAGATGCAGTCAAAATCCCGCAGTTCTGCATGGGTATCGGCAAGATAGTGCAGCAGGGTGGCGGCAGCGGCCGGTGCCATGGCTGCGCCCATATTGTTGATATCCTTGATGTTATAGTCCTGCACCCGGCCAAGGGTTGCGGCGGCAATGCCCACCCCCTGCCCTGCCGGACGCAGCAGGCAGCATCCGGCGGCGGTGGCCGTCCACTGCGCGGTAGGGGTGCGCACCGCGCCGTAGCTCAGCGGGGTGCGGAACTGACGCTCTGCCGCGCAGAAATGGCTGGAGGTCATGGCCAGCAGGTTCTGTGCCGCCCCGCTGCTGCACAGCGCCGCGCCCAGCGCCAGCGCCTCGGCCATGGTGCTGCACGCACCGAACAGCCCCGCAAAGGGCACGCCCAGCTCCCGCAGCGCGTAGCCGGAGGCGGTGCACTGCGCCTGCAAGTCCCCCGCCAGCGCAAGGTCCACCCGCTCTGTGGGCAGAGACGCTTTTTGCAGGCAGAGCCGTGCCGCCCGCAGCTGCAATTGCTTTTCGGCGGCCTCCCAGCTGCACTGTCCCAGCCGGTTGTCGGTGGTCAGTTCGTCAAAGCCCGCCGCCAGCGGGCCATCGCTCTCTTTTTTGCCGCCAACCGCCGCCTGTGCGGCGATGACCGGCGGGGTATGGAACAACAGGGTATCGCCCCGGCGCTCTGTCATAAAATTTTCTCCTTTTTTCTACAAAAAATGCCCCGGCACATGCTATACTGGTGCTGCGGCGCCGCAATATCCGGCGGGGCTGTTCCGTATTATAAAGCAGAGGCCCCCAGCAGCCAGAGCACCACACCGTACACCACCGCCGCCAGCGTACCGTACACGATGACCGGCCCGGCGATGAGGAATATCTTTGCGCCCGTGCCCGGCACCCGTCCCTCGGCCTTGAACTCGATGGCCGCACTGACCACCGCATTGGCAAAGCCGGTGATGGGCACCAGCGACCCCGCCCCGGCCTTTGCCGCCAGCTTCTGGTACCAGCCCAGCGTAGTCAGCACCGCCGAGAGCAAGATCAAAGTGCAGCTGGTCAGGGTGCCCGCCACTTCGGTGTCCGCGCCCTGCCGCAGAAACAGCTGCCGCAGCCCCTCACCCAGCAGGCAGATGCCGCCGCCCACGCAGAACGCCCACAGGCAGTCTGCCAAAAGCGGCGAGTGCGGCCCGGCCTTTTGCACCCGGCGTGCGTATTCCTGCGCTGTCATCTTCATCTTCCCGCGCCCCCTTTTGCGGATAGTCTGCCCGGGGCGGCGGGTGCTTATCCTTTTTTGTGAAAGAAGGTAGGTTCTATGTATTCTTCCCACCACCATAAACATCATGCCCGGCGTCTGCTCTGCCTGACGGCGCTGCTCTGCTTTGCGGCGGGCGGCACCGCCTACGCCTGCACCCGCAAAGCTGCGGTACCGCAGCTGCCCGAGCTGTCTGCCGAGAGCCTTGAGCAGCCCGCCGAATACGGCGTGCAGCAGAGCACCCTTACCGCCGCACAGGCGCAGGCCATTTTGGACGACCCCCGCATGATCCTTGTCAGCCGCGCCCACAAGATGCCGGAGGACTACCCCGTCGAGACCAAGGAATGCGGCTCGGCCACCGCCATCAACAAGACTTTGCAGACCGAAGCTGCCGATGCCTTTCTTTCCATGCAGGCCGCTGCCGCCAAGGACGGCGTGGATGTGCGGATGCAGAGCGGCTACCGCAGCGTCAGCTACCAGAAAAAGCTGTACGACAACAAGACCCAGTACTACCGCAACAAGGGCCTGAGCGAAGCCGCCGCCCGGGAAAAGGCCGCTGCCATCGTCAACCCGCCGGGCTGCTCGGAGCACAACTGCGGCCTTGCCGCCGACCTGAACAGCCCGGAGCACACCACCCTTGACACCGGCTTTGCCGACACCGCCGCCTTCCGCTGGCTGTGCGAGAACGCGGAACAGTACGGCTTTATCCTGCGCTACCCCAAGGAAGCCGAAAGCGTGACCGGCATCACTTACGAGCCGTGGCACTGGCGCTATGTGGGCGCGGAAAACGCCGCCCTGCTCAACCAGAGCGGCCTGTGTCTGGAGGACGCCATCGCCGTTTTGCAGCGCATTGCCGCCGGGGAGACCGTGACCGGTTAAAATCCGATGAAAACTGCCGGAAAACCCTGTGGGGTGCGTTGCAATTTACCTGCTGTTATGGTAAGATAAATATAGTCTGCCCCGGCGCGCGATACCGCCCCGGGCTGTGACAAATGAATTCAACAAAAGAAGGAATATTTTATGATAAACCGCACAAAACTCTCTGTGATCGCTGTCAGCGCCGTGCTGGCTGTTGCCCTGACCGGCTGCGGCGGCAGCGCTTCTTCCGCGCCGTCCTCCGTGTCCAGCGCCTCCGCCTCTGCACCGGCTTCCAGCACTGCCGCCCCGGCGGCGGATGCCACCGAAAACGGCACCGCCGATCTGGACAGCGCCGTGGAGACCCTGCTGGCTGCGAACCCCATCTCCAACCAGTTCGAGATCGCCGCCATGAACATCGAGTACGACTTCGGCCTGAAGGCTGAGGACGTAGCCGCCTACAAGGGTGTGAAGAGCAATGACAACGGCGACGCCGGCCTTGTGCTGGTGGTGGAAGCTGCTTCCGGCAAGGCACAGGACGTGGTGACCGCGCTGGAGAGCTACAAGCAGGATCAGGTGGCTTTCTACGGCAACTACGCCGAGTTTGCACAGGCACAGAGCAACGTGGAAAACGCCATCATCTCCTCCAAGGGCGACCGAGTGGTCATGGTGATCGCCTCCAACGAGTGCACCGCAGACCTGAACAGTGCTGTGGACAGCGCCCTGAACAGCTGAATCTGATCTTCTGAGCCGGTGCCATCTGCGGCATCGGCTTTTTTCAGTAGAAAGCCCCTGATGAGGGGTATTTCTGCTGAAGCTGCGCCCGCATCCGTCATGCCACCTTTCCCCGGCCGGGGGAAGGCTGAGTCTGTAATTCCGTGTAAAAAAGGAGGCTGACCCCTTGGTTTTCAGCACCATCATCTTCCTGTTTCGTTTTCTGCCCATCACGCTGGCGCTGTACTATCTTGCCCCCGCAAAACTGAAAAACACCGTGCTGTTTTTGTGCAGTCTGGTGTTCTACTGCTGGGGCGAGGTGCGCTTTTTCCCGGTCATGGTGGCGCTTATCCTCATCAACTATCTCAGCGGCCTTGCCATCGAACACTTTGATGCAAAGCCCGCGCTGCGCCGCTTCTTTCTGCTGGTGGCGCTCATTGGCAGCTTAGGGATGCTGTTCTACTTCAAGTACGCAAACTTTGTGCTGCGCAGCGTGAATGCCCTGCTGGGCACCGCCTTTGCCGAAATTCAGGGCATCGGCACCCTGCCGCTGGGCATCAGCTTCTACACCTTCCAGACCCTTTCCTACTCCATCGACGTCTACCGCCGGGATGTAAAAGCCGAGCGCAACATCATTGATTTCGGCGCTTATGTGGTCATGTTCCCGCAGCTTATCGCGGGACCCATCGTCAAGTACCGGGACGTCTCCGACCAGCTGCACGTCTACAAGCACCGCTATAACCTCAAGCAAATTGAAGAGGGCATGACCCTGTTCACCTTCGGTCTTGCCAAAAAGGTGCTGCTGGCGGACGCCGTGGGCGCGCTGTGGACGGACATTATCGGGGTAGCCGACAGCCCCTCCACCACCTTTGTGGGTCTGGCAAACGCTTCCACCCCGCTGGTGTGGCTGGGCATCATCGCATACAGCTTACAGCTGTACTTCGATTTCTCCGGCTACTCCCTCATGGGCATCGGCATGGGCAAGATGCTGGGCTTCGATTTCCCTGCAAACTTCAACTACCCCTATATCTCCGCCTCCATCACCGAGTTCTGGCGGCGCTGGCACATGACCCTGTCCGGCTGGTTCCGGGAGTATGTGTATATCCCGCTGGGCGGCAACCGCAAGGGGCTCAAGCGGCAGATCTTGAACCTGTTCATCGTGGAGCTGCTCACCGGCATCTGGCACGGCGCGAACTGGAACTTTATCTGCTGGGGTCTTTACTACTTTGTGCTGCTGGCGGCTGAAAAGCTGTTCTTGCTGCCCTACCTGAAAAAGGGCAAGGTGTGGCCGCATTTCTACACCCTGTTCCTTGTGGTGGTAGGCTGGGCAATGTTCGTGGGCAACGACACCGGCGTGTCCTTCGGGCTGCTGTTCCAGAAGCTCTTTATCCCCTCCGGCGGGGTGTCGCCGCTGTATTTCCTGCGGAATTACGGCGTGCTGCTGGCGGTAAGCGTGGTGTGCTGCACCCCGCTGATCGAAAAGCTGTGGGACGTGCTGCGCAAAAACGTGGTCACCCGCTGCGCCGCCATCCTGACGCTGCTGGTTGTCTCCACCGCCTATGTGGTGGGCAGCACCAACAGCCCGTTCCTGTACTTTAACTTTTAAGGAGGCGGGAAGATGTCCAAACACGAGAAAAAGACCTCCTCCCTTTTGCACTACCCGGTGCTGGTGGTGTTCAGCCTGTTTTTCATCGGGCTGTTCGCGCTGGATATGGTCACCCCGGACCGCAGTTACAGCGAGCTGGAGAACACTACCCTGAGCCAGCGCCCGGCGCTGACCCAGTTCACCGCCAAGGGGCTGAACAGCTACTTTACCGCCTACACCAAATACGTCAAGGATCAGGTGGCGGGGCGCGACCAGTGGATCAGCCTGCAGAGCGTGGTGGAGACCACTCTGCTGCAAAAGCAGCAGAACGGCGGCATCCTGCTGGGCAAAGAGCACATGATGTTCCCCCGCACTTACGGGCTGCTTTCCAGCGAGGAGCGCACCCTGCCCAAAAACACCGCAGCGCTCACCAGCCTGTGCCAGCGCTACCCGGGCAAGGTGAATGTGCTGCTGGCACCCGCCGCCAGCGATATCTACAAGGAGAACGTGCCCGCAAACGCCCCTTTGCTGGACGAGGACGGCTACCTTGACCAGCTTTCTGCTGCGGTGCAGGCGGCCGGCGGCAGCTTTGTGGACGTGCGTCCCACCCTTACCGCCCACAAGAGCGAGTATATTTATTACCGCACCGACCACCACTGGACGAGCCTTGGCGCCTACTACGCTTACAGCCAGCTGTGCCAGACCCTTGGCCTTACCCCCTTTGATACCGCCGCCCACACTGCGCTGACTGCCGACGGTTTTTACGGCACCCACTACGCCAAGGCGCGCACATGGAACGCCGTGCCGGACGTGATCACCTACTACGACCTTGCCAACACCCTGACGGTATGGAACGTAACGGCGGCAGGCCAGCCCACCGAGGGGCAGACCACCGGCCTGTACGACACAGAGAAGCTCTCCGTTTATGATAAATACGCCATGTTCCTGCACGGCAACAACGGTTTAAGCCGGGTGCAGGGCAACGGCAGCGGGCGCATCCTTGTCATCAAGGACAGCTACGCCAACTGCTTTGTACCCTACCTGACCGCCAACTACGCCGACATCGATGTGGTGGATTTCCGCAACTACAACTACGGCTTGGATCAGCTGATCGCCGATAACGGCTACGACCAGATCCTTGTGCTGTACAACTTTGACAGCTTCAAGAGCGACCCCTACCTCTACCGCGCCGGAGTACAGGGGTAAACAGCCAAAAGCCTAAATTATTGCAGTCTATTTTCACAAATTTATAGCCGCAATTTCATGCGTCCCGCCAGTTTTTGCACAGATGTGCCAAAACCCCTTGATAAAATCCGACCACTGTTGTAGAATGGCCATATAGAGAACAATGCTCTATCAGCCTTTGGGTATAGACGCCGGGGGATCGGGATGCAATGCGGCATTTCCCTTTGACAAAGGAGTATTGATGATGAAAAAGATGAATTATCCCGCAGATTATGCGGTACTTTCCAACGAAGAAATGACCTATACCACCGGCGGCGGCGCAGTGGATGATGCTGCCAGTCTCGCCACTACTGCCGCAACGGTCGTAGGTGCTGTGGTGCTGGCCTCCAGCTACATCTGGGGCATCAAGCAGGCACGCACATGGCTGCAGCAGGACGGCAACAAGGACGGCAACTTCTTTACCGTGATGGGCCGCGCCACCGATGCCCTTGCCGCCGATATGGGCAAATCCGCCGGCAACTTTGTGCGGGATGCCGTTTCCACCACCATGGTGGTGGCGCTGGCTCCCCTGAGCGCCATTCTGCTGATTGTGCGCTGACCTTTTTAATCAGATAAAACGGTGCGTTTTGGGATGCACCGTTTTGGATAGCTTTGTTTCAAAAGGAGTGTTATTATGGAAAAAATGATGATGCCCGCGTACTACAATGTACTGTCCACTGAGGAAATGACCTACACTGAAGGCGGCGCCAATGCTACCATGTCTGAGGCTCTGCTGTGCTGGCTGATTCCTCCGTACGGCTGGTTCAAAGGCGTGACCGCTGTCCGCGACTACCGCCGTAAGAACCCCAACACTTGGATGGAGAAGGGTCTGGATGCTCTGGCTACTGATATGGAGAAGAGCACTGCCAACACCATCCGCGACCTCGCCTGCGCTGCATGGTTCGTCACTTCAACCGCTTCTGGTGTCGGTCTGGTCATCAACGCAGCAGTCATCCTGCTCTGATCCATCTTATCTCATAAGACCGGCTCGGAGTACACCAAAGAACAAAGCAGGCGGAGGCGCTGCCCGAAAGGGCAGCGCCTCCGCTGTTTTTATGCTCATTCTTCCGGCAAAGAATCCTCTTCCAAAGGTTCTTCCCTTGTTTTATCAAACAACACGCTCAGATAGTCCCTGCGGCCATAGAGTACACGGTCGACCGTGACCACCGATTTTCCGGTATGGTAAAAAATCAAATAGTTCTCGCATACAAGGAACCGTTCTTCTCCTATTACTTCCGATATGGATGAAAGCAGCATTCCGCTCTCCGCAAAATCTTCCAGCTGATCTACTCTGTCCATGATTTTATTGACAAGTCTTTCCGCCGCCTGCTGATTTTGCAGATCAAGTGCAATATAATCCCAGATCGAATCCAAATCACAGCGTGCCTCGTCTGTGTATAAGATCTTATTTTTCATTTGCTCTTGCACGGAAATGCGCCCTCATTTCTTCACTGGTCAGACAGCCTTTCTCTTCCCCGGAGCGGCGACCTTTTGCGATCTCACTCATCAGACGGATCGTTGCCTGTGCTTTCTCATAATCACGCAGTTCCACAATGGCATATTTTCCGCGGCCGTTCTTGGTCAGAAAGACCGGCGAGCCTTCCTCCACATCCCGCAATACCTCGTTATAATTTCGCAAATCAGAGATCGGTTTAATATTCGGCATATTATCCACTCCTTTCAGTTTTAGTATAACGCATCTTGTTGTAAAATTCAACGTAAAATTTGCAGCAAAAAACAAAAATCCCCTGAACTGCTGTTTCCGGCAGCTCAGGGGATTTCATACCTTATGCGTTGAACATATCCTTCAGCTTTTTGAAGAAGCCCTTACGCTTTTCGTAGTTTTCTTCTTTCAAAGTGCCCTCAAACTTCTTCAGGGCATCGCGCTGCGCCTTGTTCAGCTTTTTGGGGATCTCCACCTCGCACTTGACGTACATATCGCCGCGGCCACGGCCGTTCAGGTACTGGATGCCCTTGCCGCGCAGGCGGAAGGTGGTGCCGCTCTGGGTGCCCTCGGGCACGGTGTACTCCACCTTGCCGTCAATGGAGGGCACGGTGACGCTGTCGCCCAGCACAGCCTGACTGTAAGTGATGGGCACGGTGACCCACACATCGTAGCCGTCGCGCTGGAACACCTCGCTGGGGCGCACGGTGACCATGACGATGACGTCACCGGCGGGGCCGCCGTTGGTACCGGCATCGCCCATGCCGCGCAGTGCAAAGCTCTGGTCGTCGTCGATGCCCATGGGGATGGACACCTCCAGCGTCTTTTTGGTAGCCACCTTGCCGCTGCCGTGGCAGACCTTGCAGGGGTTCTTTACCAGCTTGCCCTTGCCGCCGCAGCGGGAGCAGGGCTGCTGGGTCTGCATCACGCCAAAGGGGGTGCGCTGCTGGCGGATGACAAAGCCGCGTCCGCCGCAGTCCGGGCAGGTCTCGGGGCTGGTACCGGCGGCGCAGCCGGAGCCGTGGCACTCAGTACACTCCTGCTGGCGGGTGATGGTAATGTTCTTCTTGCAGCCGTGCACGGCCTCGTCAAAACTCAGGGTGATGCGCACCCGGATGTCCTGCCCCTTGCGGGGGGCGTTGGGGTTTGCCTGACGGGACGAGCCGCCGAAGCCGCCAAAGCCACCGCCGAAGATATCGCCAAAAATGTCGCCCAGATCCACACCATCGCCGCCAAAACCGCCAAAGCCGCCGGGGCCGCCGCCGTTCTGTGCTGCATAAGTGGGGTCAACACCGGCAAAGCCGTACTGGTCGTACAGCTGGCGCTTCTTCGGGTCCGAAAGCACCTCGTTTGCTTCGTTGATCTCCTTGAACTTTGCCTCGGCGTCCTTATCGCCGGGGTTATAGTCCGGGTGGTACTTCATGGCAAGCTTGCGGTATGCCTTTTTGATCTCGGCATCGCTTGCGCCCTTGGATACCCCCAGCACTTCGTAATAATCACGCTTTTCCTGTGCCATATCCACTCACCTCTCCAACCTCTCCCGTCACGGTCTGTCTCCGCCGAAACCCTCTCAGGCGCTGACGCGCCAGCTCCCCCGAGGGGGGAGCTTAGACCGAGAAGGGAAACTTGTCCTCACCGCCAAAAGCTCGCCCATCGGGAGAGCTGGCATTGCGAAGCAATGACTGAGAGGGTTTACATTCTATAAACCAGCAAGAGCCGCTCCGGCCTAAACCGGAGCGGCTTTTGCTCTATTGCGCGTGTGCCCGCCGGTTTGGCCGGACACAGCGCTTTGTGTCAAACTTAGACTTCCTTGAAGTCGGCATCCACAACGCCGTCATCGTTGGGCTTTTCGTTGGTTGCGCCTGCGTCAGCACCGGGCTGTGCACCGGCGGCCTGCTGTGCGGCAGCGGCTGCCTGATACATCTTCTCGAACACCTGGCTCAGGGCTTCCTGCTTTGCCTTGATGTCGTCCACGTTGCCGGACTGGACAGCGGTCTTCAGGTCAGCAAGCTTTGCCTCGGCATCGCTCTTCACGTCTGCGGGCAGCTTGTCGCCGTTCTCCTTCAGCATCTTCTCGGTCTGGAACACCATCTGGTCGGCACCGTTGCGGATATCGACCTCTTCACGCTTCTTCTTATCGTCGGCAGCAAACTGCTCAGCTTCCTTCACAGCCTTGTCGATGTCCTCCTTGGACATATTGGTGGAAGCGGTGATGGTGATGTTCTGCTCCTTGCCGGTGCCCAGATCCTTAGCGCTGACCTTCACAATGCCGTTGGCATCGATATCGAAGGTAACTTCGATCTGAGGCACGCCACGGGGAGCCGGAGCAATGCCGTCCAGATGGAACACACCCAGACTCTTGTTGTCGCGGGCAAACTCACGCTCGCCCTGCAGCACGTTGACCTCAACAGAGGGCTGGTTATCGGCTGCGGTGGAGAACACCTGGCTCTTGTGGGTGGGGATGGTGGTGTTGCGGTCGATGATCTTGGTGCACACGCCGCCCAGAGTCTCAATGCCGAGGCTCAGCGGGGTGACATCCAGCAGCAGCAGACCCTTCTTCTCGCCGTTCAGAACGCCGCCCTGAATAGCAGCACCGACAGCCACGCACTCATCGGGGTTGATGCCCTTGAAGGGCTCGCAGTTCAGTTCCTTCTTCACGGCATCGTAGACAGCGGGGATACGAGTGGAACCACCGACCATCAGGACCTTCTTCAGGTCGGAAGCGCGCAGACCTGCATCCTGCAGAGCCTTGCGCACGGGGGTCATGGTGCGATCGACCAGATCAGCGGTCAGCTCGTTGAACTTTGCGCGGGTCAGGGTCATATCCAAGTGCTTGGGGCCGGTAGCATCAGCGGTGATGAAGGGCAGGTTGATCTGGCTGCTCATTGCGCTGGACAGCTCGATCTTAGCCTTCTCGGCAGCTTCCTTCAAGCGCTGTGCAGCCATCTTGTCCTTGCGCAGGTCGATGCCGTTCTCGGTCTGGAAAGCGTCTGCCATCCAGTCGATGATGCGCTGGTCGAAGTCATCGCCGCCCAGATGGGTATCGCCGTTGGTGGCCAGAACCTCGGTAACGCCATCGCCCATCTCGATGATGGACACATCGAAGGTGCCGCCGCCCAGATCGTAGACCATGATCTTCTGGTCGTCCTCTTTATCCACACCGTAAGCCAGAGCAGCTGCGGTGGGCTCGTTGATGATACGGCGGACGTTCAGACCTGCAATGGTGCCTGCGTCCTTGGTGGCCTGACGCTGGCTGTCGTTGAAGTAGGCAGGCACAGTGATGACGGCCTCGGTGACGGTCTCGCCCAGATAAGCCTCGGCGTCAGCCTTCAGCTTCTGCAGGATCATAGCGCTGACCTGCTGGGGAGTGTACTCCTTGCCGTTCAGGGTCACCTTGTGGTCGGTGCCCATCTGACGCTTGATGGAAGAAACGGTGTTGTCGGGGTTGGTGATAGCCTGACGCTTTGCAACCTGACCTACCAGACGGTCGCCGGTCTTGGTGAAGCCGACAACGGACGGGGTGGTGCGGGCGCCCTCAGAGTTGGCGATGACAACGGGCTCGCCGCCCTCCATAACAGCTACGCAGCTGTTGGTAGTACCAAGGTCGATACCAATAATCTTACTCATAATGATGTCTCCTCTCGAAAGAACAAATCTTGTTTATATGATGCTTATGATGATGTCAAGCGGATGTTATTGCAAACTCCCTTGCGGGAGGTTCGGCTTATTTATTCGGCCACCACAACGGTTGCATGGCGGATGATCTTGTCACCCAGCTTGTAACCCTTCTGGAAAACGGTGACCACCGTGCCGCTCTCCTGCCCGTCCGGGGCGGGGATCTGCTGCACAGCATTCATAAAGTTGGGGTCAAAGGGCTTGCCCAGCACCTCGATCTCCTCCACATGAAGGGCTTCCAGTGCCTTTGCCGCCTTATCCAGCGTCATGACCACGCCCTTTTTGTAGTTCTCGTCGGTGGTGGGGGCGTTGGCTGCCATGTCCAGCGTATCCAGAATGGGGATGATCTTTTCCACTGCGTGGGAAACACCGTCGCCAAACTTCTGGTCGGCCTCGCGGGTGGAGCGCTTGCGGTAGTTGTCGTACTCGGCAGCCATGCGCAGCAGCTGATCCTTGGCCTGTGCGGCGTTCTTTTCCGCTGCATCCAGCTTTGCCTTAACGGCTTCCATCTCCCGGGCCTTCTTGTTGAACCAGCCGCCGTCCTTCTTCTTGTCCTCTTCGGTGGCAGCTTCGGCAGCAGCCTGTTCGGGCGCTGCGGCAGCGGTCTTTTCCTCGGGGGCAGTTTCCGGCTGCTCGGTCTCGGGCACCGTGTTCTTTGCTTCTTCGCTCATTCCAGATCCTCCTTATAGATCACAGTCCGCCGTGGTACGGCAGCCTGCGGGGTGTCTTTTCGTTTGCCGCTCATGCCCTCGCCAAGCTGGTCTGCAAACTCGTGCAGCAGGGGCATCAGCTTCTGGAAGGGCATCCGGGTGGGGCCGATCAGGGCAATGGAGCCCCACAGCCCGCCGCCTACCAGATACCGGTCGCTCACGATGCACAGCCCGGGGATCTGCGGTTCCAGATCCTCGCCCAGCAGCACGCTTTCGCTGCGGTTTTCCGGGGGTGCGATCAGGCTTGCGGCCTGTTCCTCGTCGTTCAGCAGGGTAAGGATATCACCCACCCGGCCGTCCAGCTGCGGCCAGTCCAGCAGGTACTGCTCGCCGCCCAGAAATACATGGGGCTTTACGCTGTCCTGCAAAATTGCGGCTGCGGCGCTGACCACCGGCACAAGCTCCGGTGCGATCTGGCCGCACAGCTCGCTGAGCATCCGGGTGGAAAGATCCACCGGCGCCACAAAGGTAAGGTTGCGGTTGAGCAGCGCCGCAAGGGCAGCTGCATTTTCCCGGGAAAGCCCGGTGCGTACCCGCGCCACCCGGGTGCGGACGTAGCCGGCAGTGGTCACAGCCAGCACAGCGGCTGCGCTGCGGCCCACCTGCACCACCTCGTAATGGGCGATGCACAGATCCTCGGCGCAGGGGGTGCTGACGGCGGCGGTGCAGCCGCTGATGGCGGCCAGCGCCTTGGCAGCGCCCTGTGCCAGCTTTTCCGGCTCGTGGTCAAGGCTGGCGAACACCGCATCCACCCGGGCGCGGGTAACGCGGTCCAGCGGCTGATCATCGGTCAGCAGGTTGTCCAGATAATACCGGTAGCCCTTGGCGCTGGGCACGCGGCCCGCGCTGGTGTGGGGCTGCTCCAGCAGGCCCAGCTTTGTCAGCGCCGCCATCTCGTTGCGCAGCGTTGCGCTGGACACTGCCATATCAAAGTAGTTTGCCAGCACGCTGCTGCCCACCGGCTCGCCCTCAAGGCCATACAGCGCCACGATCGCCTGCAAGACCCGTTGCTTGCGTGCATCCATCGTCATAGCGCCTGCCTCCTTTTTGTATTGCTTTTGTTTGTTTAGCACTCCTTGTTCCTGAGTGCTAAGACCATTATAACCGTTTTTGCCCTGCTGTCAAGCCCTTTGCAAAAATGTTTATAAAGATTCATAATTCTGTCATAAAGGGGGTGTGAACTCCCTCAGTCAAAGCCTGCGGCTTTGCCAGCTCCCTCTGGGAGGGAGCCTTTGGCATGGTGGCACAGTTTCCGGCTCAAGCGCAAAGTTTGCGGGCGTGCCCGCTCCCCCTTGGGGGAGCTGTCGCGCAGCGACTGAGGGGCTTTGAAACGGCGGAGCCGGAAAAAACGGTTAAAAGATCTTCACGCCGAACAGGCGTGAATCTTCAGTTTTTTCCGGTGTAGCCCTCCTCTTTGGGGTTAAAAGGGGCGAGCAGCCCCTTTTTCGTGGCTCCAGCGCGTCGAAATCGCTGGCACTTTTCTGGTTCTCTTTTGGTGTCAAAAGAGAACGTCCCCGGGCAGCAGTGTTTTAGTTTTCCCTCCTTTTTCAGCCATTCGCGCAGTTTTAACCCCCATTCGCGCAGAATTTCTTTTGTTTTTGCCCAGTTTATGGTATATTTATAGTAACGAGACCCCCGTATAAAAACCACACGAAAGGAGCGAACCCCTATGAAAGCCAAACGCATTGTAAGCATCCTGCTGACCGGCAGTATGCTGCTGTCCCTGCTGCCAGTGTCTGCACTGGCAGCCACCCCGGTGTTCGATGCACCTGCCCAGACCACGGCTAAAAAGGCCGCACCTCTTGTGCAGGAGGCCGATGCCTCCCGCAACACCGAGGAAGAGGCTGCCACCCGCAGCAGCCGTGATCTGGACGCGGAGAACGGCACCGCCGAAAGCATTACCATCCAGCTGAACGCCGATGGCAAGCCCGAAAGCGAGGGCGGCTCTGGGCATTGGAAATGTGACGATGCAACAAGCTTTGAATTACTCTTGTACGACGGCACCTTCACCCTGCAGCCCTCTTCGGAATCCGGGGCTGAAAGCGCATTGCAGACAGATCTCGATATTCGTAAAGATGCCGAATTTAACAGCGGCACCGTCGGCAAAAGAGCCCACAACGAGGGCACCATCTCCGACGGCACCTTCCAAGGGGAGGTGTTCAACTACAAAACCATCTCCGGCGGCATCTTCCAAGGGAAGTTGCACAACTACCAAACCATCTCCGACGGTACCTTCCAAGGAAAGATGTACAACTCCGGCACCATCTCCGGCGGCATCTTTAAGTTAACTGTTACTGCGGAAGCCATCTTCCAGCCGGCTCAGATCGAGGGTGGAACCTTTGAAGATGGTATGAAGATCTATCCCGATGCGTACTACCCCACCACCATCACCGACGGCCTGTTTGACGGCAAGGTTTTCACCGAAGCAGGTTCCCTCATCAAGCCACTTACGATCAGCGGTGGCCTATTTACCAAAGCCGTGGATGTAAGCAGCATCACCAACCTGCCCAATCTTCAGATCACCGGCGGCTATTTTGTAAGCGAGCCCACTGTGCCGAACGGCAGCGACATCGCCTTTACCTCTGTGAGCGATCAGAATGGCAGACACTTCCAAGTGCCTGTAAATAAAGGCTGGTCTGACGGCTACAACGAACTTTATGTCCCCAGCGGATCGTCTGAGCAGCCCAACACCATTACCGTAAAGACCAATACCAAACTACTCTATTACCTTGCAGATGGTGAACGCTTCCCCGTCCTTGACAGCGACAGTGACAGCTACATTTACCAGATCCCTGTACAGAACTTTGAAAAGATCGTGCTGGTGACCGAGGAGCCTTCGGCACCCCCAACGGACGACCCCGGCGAGCTTGACCCGGCGTTCTCTTCCGGTGCAGCCGCACTTGGCGTGGTACTGGGCACTGCGGGTCTGGGTTATATCACCTATGCTCACATCTCTTCCCTGTACCTGTACTATACCCTGCCGGGCGGCTTTATCCCCTCTACCCGGCAGGAGCTGGCAAACGTCCTGTGGACGACTGCCGGCAAGCCCGACCCTGTAAGCACCGCCCTGTATACCGATATCCCCGCTGACAATATCGAGCAGCAGAAGGCCGCCCGCTGGTGCGTGGAGCAAGGTCTGCTCTCCGACTACGGCGCAACCTTCGGCCCGGACACCAAGGTGACCAATGCCCGCATTATCCGCGCATGGAACAGCCTGAAAAAGGTGCCTGTGACCATTACAAACTAATCATCCTCACATTCATCCTTTCATGTACACCGCCGCCCGGCTTGCTTTCACAGGCCGGGCGGCGGTGTTTTCACTCCTCCATCTGCTTTGCCAGAAAGGCCGCTGCCACTGCAACCGCCTTGCACTGGGCGTCCTCCGGGCAGGCGGTGCGGTCCTCGGTCAACAGACCCACCGCGCCGGTCACGTCCCCGCCCGCCAGTACCGGTGCGGCGCATAGCAGCACCCGGGGTGCGCCCTCGCAGGGCAGCAGGGTCTTTTCCGGTGCGCCGGGGCTCTGGTAGGGCTTGCGGGCATCCATCAGCTTTTCCAGCGGCTGGCTGATGCTGCGGTCGGTCAGTTCCCGCCGCCCGCTGCCGCTGACCGCCAGAATGCGATCCCTGTCGCACACAAAGGCGGTAAGCGCAAACTGGCGGCTGAGCACCTCCGCCAGCTGGGCGGCAAGGGTGTTCACCTCGCCCATGGGCGAGTACTTTTTAAAGATCACTTCCCCGTCGCCGGTGGTAAAGATCTCCAGCGGGTCGCCCCGCCGGATGCGCTGGGTGCGGCGGATCTCCTTGGGGATCACCACCCTGCCAAGCTCGTCGATGCGGCGCACGATACCGGTTGCTTTCATTATTTTGCCCTCCTTGCGGTTTCCTTTGTATGTAGTATCTGTCAGCGGCGGCAAATTATACCGGCAGCGCATTTTTTGCTTTGCCCGCCGCATTGCGTTCCGGGCGGGGTTCTGCTACAATAAATAGGAATAAACCCAAAGAAAGCAGGTGTCCGCATGGCACACATCCTTATTCTGGGCGGCGGTGCCGCCGGACTGGCCGCTGCGCTGGCGGCTGCACAGGCCGCGCCCGCTGCCCGCGTCACGGTGCTGGAGCGCAACCCCAAGGTGGGCAAAAAGCTGCTGGCTACCGGCAACGGCCGCTGCAATCTGGACAACACCGCCATTGCGCCGGAAAAGTACTTCACCGCCGACCCCGCCGCGCTGCGGCCTTTGCTGGCGGCGGTGGATGCCGCCGCGCCGCTGGCGTGGTTTGAGCAGCTGGGGCTGTACACCCGCACCGATGAGGCCGGGCGGGTGTATCCCTATTCCAATCAGGCCGCAGACGTGCTGGCGCTGCTGGAGCTGCATTTGCAGCGGCACACCGTACAGCTGCGCACCGGCTGCACGGTAAGCACCCTGCGGCAGAGCAAGGGCGGCTACGCGGTGCAGTTTACGAACGCTGAGGGCGGCACCGAAAACCTGCGGGCAGATGCCGTTATCTGCGCCATGGGCGGCGCCGCCGGGCCGCAGTTCGGCACGGACGGCTTCGGCACCCGCTTTGCCGCCGACTGCGGCGGGCAGATGCGCCCCCTTTACCCCTGCCTGACCGCCCTGCAATGTGCAAAGCCGAACAAAAGCCTTGCAGGCATCCGCGCCAAAGCTGCCGCCCGCCTGCTGGACGGCGACCGGGTGCTGGCAGAAGAGATGGGCGAAGTACAGTTTACCGACTACGGGCTTTCCGGCATCTGCATCATGCAGCTGTCCGGCCTGCTTGCCCCCGGGCGCAGCCCGAAGCACCCGGCAGTGGAGCTCGATCTCTTCCCCGCTGTGCCGGAGACAACGCTTGCCGCCCTGTTTGCGGCGCGTGCGCCGCTTTTAGCCGAGGACACGGCGGCGGCGTTCTGGCTGGGGCTTTTGCACGGCAAGCTTGGCCGCGCCCTCTGGGCTGCCGCCGCCCTGCCGGATACCGCCCCCCACGCCCTGCCCGCAGGCAGCTGGCAGAAGCTTGCCCACACCGCCAAGCACTGGCGGTTCGAGGGGCTTACTCCCTGCGGCTGGCGGCAGGCGCAGACCACCGGCGGCGGGCTTGCCCTGACCGAGGTGGAACCGACCTTCCAGTTCAAGGGCTGTCCGGGGCTGTACTTCGTGGGGGAAACGTTGGACTGCGCCGGCAGCTGCGGCGGCTTCAACCTGCACTGGGCGTTCGGCAGCGGCCTTGCCGCCGGGCGGGACGCCGCAAAGCACCTTTGCAGCCGAAAACGGTAACAAAAAAAGGGCTCCTGAAACGCCAGCTGGCGCTTCAGGAGCCCTTTTTATTTTTACTCGCCCTTGGAAAGCAGCTTTGCACGCTCCAGTGCGGGGCGCAGTGCCAGATACAGCACCACGGCGCAGGCAGTGGAAGCTACACTGTTTACAAAGGTGACGCCGCCGGCGATTTTGGTCAGCGCCTGTGCCACGGTGTACTCCTGCCCAAAGATGTACACGTTGCGGAAGTAGCCAAGGAAGGGGTCGGTGAACACGTTCAGCAGCAGACCGGAACCCGCAGAGACGATCACCTTGACCAGATACCCGGCGCTGTGACGATCCTGATCCCGCAGCTTGAACACCTTATGTGCCACGGCACCGCAGGTGATGCCGATGATGAACTTGAGCACAAAGGTGGTAATAGCGTAGCCCGGGTCACCGGCAAGGATATCTGCCAGTGCCAGACCGATGGCACCCGCCAGACCGCCGGATACACCGTCCAGCAGCAGCGCCGTCAGGGCGGTAAAGGTGTTGCCCAGATGGAACGAGGAGCCGCCGTAGAACGGGATGCGGAAGAACAGGTAAGCCACAAGGCTCAGCGCAGCCATCACGCCGGTAAGCGCCAGCTCGTGCACCGTAAAGCGGCGCTTGTACAGCACACTGAAAAACAGGATCAGGATAACGACGACTGCCAGCAGCAGCCACATTGCAGTAGTAGACATGATACTTTCCCTCCAATCGCGCCGATAACCCCACAAAACTACTTGACATTTGGGTGTCCGGCGGGTATGCTCCTATTATACGCAGAACTGACCCCATGAAAATACCCAGAATAAAGTTTTTTTATGGGGTCAGTTTGACGCAATGCCCAGACAGGAGGGACATTCTATGGTACATCTGACCACGGCACTGGACCCGGCTTCGGCGGTGCCGCTGTACGAGCAGCTCTACCGCAGCCTTGCCGCCGAGATGCGGGCGGGCACCCTGACGGCGGGCACCCGGATGCCCGGCAAGCGGCGGCTGGCGGCAGAGCTGTCGGTCTCGGTGAACACGGTGGACACCGCCTACCAAATGCTGGCAGCCGAGGGCTACCTGACCGCCCGGGAGCGCAGCGGCTTCACGGTGCAGGAGTATCTTGCCCTGCCGCAGGGGGTGCAGCCGCCCGCCGCGCCCTCTGCGCCGGTGGCAGCGCACCCCGCCGACACCGCCCCGCCGGTGCAGTTCGATTTATCCACCCGGGGCGTGGACCCGGGGCTGTTCCCCTTCCGCACATGGGCACGGCTGCAAAAGGAACTGCTGTACTCCGCGCCGGAGCTGCTCACCCCCGGGGATGCCCGGGGCGACGCTGCTCTGCGGCAGGCGCTGGCAGAGTATCTGGCCGAGTACCGGGGCGTGCAGTGCGACCCGGAACAGCTGGTGGTGGGCGCAGGGCTGGAATATCTGCTGGGGCTGCTGGCACCGCTGCTGCCCGGCCCTGCTGCCGTGGAGACTCCCGGCTACCCCCGCGCCCGGCAGGTGCTGGAAAACAACGGCGTGCCCTGCCGCTGCCTGCCGGTGGACGCGGACGGCCTGTCGCTGACGGCTCTTTCCGCCAGCGATGCGGCGGTGTGCTACGTTACCCCCAGCCACCAGTTCCCCACCGGGGTCACCATGCCCGCCGGACGCCGGGCAGAGCTGCTGCACTGGGCAGCCCGCGCCCCGGGACGGCGGTACATCATTGAGGACGACTACGACTCCGAGTTCCGTTTCGACACCCGTCCGCTGCCCAGCTTGCAGGGCATGGCGGGCGCAGACGGCCCGGTGGTGTACCTGTCCACCTGCTCCCGCAGCCTTGCCCCGGGCATCCGCATTGCCTATATGGTGCTGCCCCGGCAGCTGCTGGGCGCATGGCAGACCAAGTACCGGCTATACTCCGGCACGGTAGGGCGGTTTGAGCAGCAGACGCTGGCGCGCTTTATCACCGGGGGGTATTTCACCCGGCACTTAGCGCGGGAGCGCACCGCCTACAAAGCCCGCCGGGATGCGCTGGTGGCGGCGCTGCGCACCTCCTTTGCACCGGAAGAGCTGACCCTTGCGGGGCTGCACACCGGTCTGCACCTGTTGGCACAGCTGAAAGACCCGCCGCCGGACGCCGCCCTGCGGGCTGCTGCCCGGCAGTATGGGGTGCGCTGTTCCCTGCTGAGCGACTACGACCTGACCGGCACGGCGCACTCTGCCGCCGGGACGCTGGTGCTGGGTTACGGCTCACTGCCGGACGCGGACTGCGCCGCCGCCGGAGAAAGGTTGAAAAAGCTCTGCACCGCCGCCCGGGAGGCATCGGACACCGTATAGTGTCCGCCTGCCCAGTCCCCGGGCAGGGCGTCAGCGGTGATATCCACCGGCTCGGCGCTGGTGGCTAAAAATTCCAGCGTGCGTTCCAGTGTAGCAAGGTCTACGGCGGTCAGGCTGGTCAGCAGGCTGCTGCTCACCTCCCGCAGACCCTGCGGCAGGGTGGTGGGCAGCAGCTCCAGCGCCTGCCGGAAAAACGCATCCCATACCACCGCCCGGGCGGCGGCGCTGCGCCGGGGCGAAAGAGAAGTGTCGGCATCCAGCGCCGCTAAAAAGCTGTGGGCATCGGCGGCAGAAATGCCCTGCACCCCGGTGCCCTTGCCGTACCGCGCCAGCTGCTCCGGTGTGAGCGCCCCGGTAAAGCCCACCCGCACTGCGCCGTACCGCGCCGCAAGCTTTGTCAGCACCGCCGGGGCGATGGCAAGATAGTCGGTATCCTCCGGCAGGGCGAACACCTCGCCCAGCGCCTCTCGGCAGCGGGCGGGGCCTGCGGCGGCGTAACAGTCCGCGAGGGGGACGCTTTTGCCCCCGAAGGGCACTTCCAGCGCGGCGGGCACCGCCAGCAGATGGATGCAGTTCTGCCCGGCGTTCAGGTAGGCCAGCACAAAGCCCGGGGTCTCGTCTGCCACGCACAGCAGCACGGTGCACCGGTCTGTGGCCTTGGGCAGACGGATGGGCACTCCGCTCTGGCTTTTTGCAGCCTGCCGCAGACTGCTGCGCAGCTGGGCGCGGCTGAGCAGCACTGTGCCGCCCACCAGCGGCAGCAGCACCAGCAGGGCGGCGCACAGCGCCGCCCAGAAGGGACGCCAGCCGCTGCGTTTTGCGTGTTTCATGGCTCTGCCTCCTTTTTGTGCATAAAGCATAGCCCACCGGGCGACCCTTTATGCAGAAAGGCAGGGATGCTGTATGGATCAAACAGAAAACCCCAACGAAAAAGACCGTGAGGAGCAGGAGGACTTCTGGCTGACGCTGGAACCCCTTCCCGCACCCGACCCTGAAAAGCCCTCCGCACCGCATGAGGACTAAGGTTGCTGCATAAAATGCGGTAAAGGGGTGAGCCGTTTCTCGTTACGCCCCTTCTGTGAAAATGTGTTTGGAGCGGCCCGCAGGCCGCGACAAACACGAAATTATAAATAATTTTTCCGCTAAATATGCCCAGAGTGCAACGGAGGGCATTTCAAATCGTACCACCACAAAGGAGGCCACAGGATGCCAGAGCGGTTCATGCGGGGGATCGAGGCTTTGAACGGCATCGTGTGGGGGCCAATGGGGCTGGGGCTGCTCTTCGGCACCGGGCTGCTGCTGACGGTGCGCACCGGAGGCTTCCAGCTGCGGCGGTGGGGCTACTGGATGCGGCACACCCTCGGTGCTATCCTGACCGACCGGAGCGTCACCGCCCATACCGCCCGTGAGGAACAGGCCATCAGCCAGTTCCAGAGCCTGTGCACTGCGCTGGCGTCCACCATCGGCACCGGCAACCTTGTGGGAGTGGCTACCGCCATCCTTTCCGGCGGGGCGGGGGCGGTGTTCTGGATGTGGGTCATGGCGCTGCTGGGCATGATGACCAGCTACGCCGAGAATGTGCTGGGCATCTACTACCGCCGCAAAGACCCGGCGGGCGGCTGGCGCGGCGGGCCGATGTACTATCTGCGGGACGGCCTTGGCGGCAAGCCGGGGCGGGTGCTGGCAGTGCTGTTTGCCGCGTTCTGCGCGCTGGCAAGCTTTGGCATCGGCAACCTGAGCCAGCTCAATTCCATCGCAGGCAACCTGAAAGCGGCCTTTGGCGTGCCGGAGGCCGTCACCGGCGCGGTGCTGGCGGCAGTGTCGGCGGTGATTTTGCTGGGCGGGCTGAAACGTGTGGCTGCTGTGGCAGAACGGCTTGTCCCCGCCATGGCGCTGCTGTACATCGTGGGTGCGCTCACCGTGGTGGGGGTGCACATCACTGCCGTCCCGGCGGCGCTTGCCGCCATCGTAAAGGGCGCATTCGGGCTGCGCGCCGCCGGTGGGGGCATGGTGGGCTACGGGCTGTCCCGGGCGGTCACTTGGGGCTTCAAGCGGGGTGCTTTTTCCAACGAAGCCGGGCTTGGTTCCTCGGTGATGGTGCACGCGGCTTCCAACGTAAAAGAGCCGGTACAGCAGGGCATGTGGGGCATTTTTGAGGTGTTTGCAGACACCATGGTGGTGTGCACCCTGACGGCGCTGGTGGTGCTGACCTCCGGCTTTGTGGATCTGGACACCGGGCGCATTGCCGCCGGGGCGGCGGGCAGTGCACTGGTGGGGCATGCCTTTGACGCCGTGTTTGGCGCGCTGGGGTCCAAGCTCATCGCAGTGTGCATCCTGCTGTTCGCCTACTCCACCGCGCTGGGCTGGAGCTGCTACGGCTGCAAAGCCGTGGAGTATCTCTTCGGCGCGGGGGCTGGGACATTTTACCGGGTGCTGTTCGTAGCGCTGATGCCGGCGGGCGCAGTGATGCGGCTGGACCTTGCATGGACGCTATCCGACACCTTCAACGGCCTGATGATGCTGCCGAACCTCATCGGCGTAGTGGCGCTGTCCGGCACGGTGGTGAAGATTACCCAAAACTACCTTGCCCGCAAGCTGCACGGCAGCGCCGCGCCGCCGCTGTTGTCTGCGGGTGAGACGATTTAGAATGGCTTCCGCTGCGCTCTAGCCATATTCAGCGGAAAATTATTTTTTATTTCGGGTTTCAGGAAAGTCTGCGGACTTTCCTGAAACCCTTTTTCACGGGAAGGGTTTGGAACGAACTCCCTCAGTCAAAACCTGACGGTTTTGACAGCTCCCTCTGGGAGGGAGCCTTTGGCATGACGGGAAAGTTTCCGGCTCAAGCACAAAGTTTGTGGGCGTGCCTGCTCCCCCTTGGGGGAGCTGTCGCGCAGCGACTGAGGGGCTTTGAATCGGCGGAGCCGGAAAAAACGGTTAAAAGATCTTCACGCCGAACAGGCGTGAATCT
>ENA-OZGF01000237-OZGF01000237.1-human-gut-metagenome-genome-assembly--contig:-NODE-237-length-28690-cov-8.468867_pt1 | contig 28690 bp, 22 predicted proteins | sample MGYA00245116_ERZ653657 | MGnify/ENA primary metagenome ERZ653657 (study PRJEB26926, sample SAMN06165034) | human gut metagenome | biome: ENVO:00009003; feature: ENVO:2100002; material: ENVO:00002003...
GATCTACACTTCTAGCTTCGTCGGCAGCGTCAGATGTGTATAAGAGACAGACTATATCCATGACGTTGTTGGTCCTCTTGGCGTTGCCACAGAGTATGACGAGGGTATCAAGAGAGTTGCAGTAGTAGGTGGCGGCGTTGGCTGTGCTATCGCTTATCCACAGGCTAAGAAGCTTCATAGCATGGGCGTTGAAGTTGATCTTATCGCAGGCTTCAGAAGCAAGGATATCGTTATTCTTGAAGATGAAATGGGCAAGGCTTCTTCACATCTTCATATCTGTACAGACGACGGTTCATACGGCTATCACGGATTTGTTACAAACAAGCTTCAGGAACTTATTGACGGTGGTGCTAAGTTTGACGAGGTCATCGCTATCGGACCAGTTCCAATGATGAAGTTCGTTTGCAAGGTAACAAAGCCTTATGACATCAAGACTCTCGTTTCACTCAACCCTATCATGATCGACGGCACAGGAATGTGCGGCGGATGTCGTGTAACTGTTGACGGCAAGATCAAGTATGCTTGCGTTGACGGTCCTGACTTTGACGGTCAGAAGGTAGATTTCGACGAGCTTATGAGAAGAAACTCAACTTATAAGGAGCAGGAAAAGGCTCACTTGTGCAGACTTACTGGAGGTGTAAGATAATGGCTAATATGAGTTTGACAAAGACTCCTATCGCAGAGCAGGAGCCAAAGGTAAGAGCTAGAAACTTCAAGGAAGTTACTTTGGGTTACACCCCTGAGCAGGCTATAGAAGAAGCTCAGAGATGTCTTAACTGCAAGCACAAGCCTTGTATGACAGGATGTCCTGTAAGCGTTAGAATTCCTGAATTTATCGCAAAGGTAGCAGAGGGCAAGTTTGAAGAAGCTTATGCTATCATCAAAACAACAAACGCCCTGCCGGCTGTTTGCGGACGTGTATGTCCACAGGAGCACCAGTGCGAGGGCAAGTGTGTAAGAGGTATCAAGGGTGAGCCTGTTGGTATAGGCAGACTTGAGAGATTCTGTGCAGACTATATGATGGACAAGGCAGTTGCCGTAGAAAAGGCTGAGCCAAACGGTCACAAGGTCGCTGTTGTAGGCGGCGGTCCTTCAAGCCTTACAGTTGCAGGCGACCTTGCTAAGCTTGGTTACGATGTAACTATCTATGAGGCATTCCATACTGCAGGCGGCGTTTTGATGTATGGTATCCCTGAGTTCAGACTTCCAAAGGCTATCGTTCAGCACGAGATAGACAATCTGACAAACATGGGTGTACATATCATGACAAACATGGTTATCGGCAGAGTTCTTTCTATCGACGAGCTTATGGGCATGGGCTATGAAGCTGTATTTGTAGGTTCAGGCGCAGGTCTTCCAAGATTCATGGGTATCGAGGGCGAAGGTCTTGTAGGCGTTTACTCTGCTAACGAGTACCTTACAAGAATCAACCTTATGAAGGCATACAAGGACGATTATGAGACTCCTATCATGAAGTCTAAGAACGTAGCTGTAGTAGGTGGTGGTAACGTTGCTATGGACGCTGCTCGTTCTGCAATGAGACTTGGCGCTGAGCATGTTTATATCGTATACAGACGTTCAATGGACGAGCTTCCTGCAAGAAAGGAAGAAGTTCATCACGCTCAGGAAGAGGGCATCGAGTTCCTCGTTCTTAACAACCCTGTTAAGATAGTTGGCGACGAGAACGGTCATGTAAAAGGCATGGAGTGCATCAAAATGGAGCTTGGTGAGCCTGACGCAAGCGGCAGAAGACGTCCTATCCCTATCGAGGGTTCAAACTTCATTCTTGACGTTGATACAGCTATCATGTCTATCGGTACATCACCTAACCCACTTATCAGAAGTACAACTCCTGGTCTTGAAACAAATGACCACGGCTGCCTTATCGTTGACGAGAACGAGTCAACAACTAAGGAAGGCGTTTACGCAGGCGGTGACGCTGTTACAGGCGCTGCTACTGTTATCCTCGCTATGGGTGCAGGCAAAAAGGCTGCCGCTGCTATCGACGAGTATATCAAGAACAAGAAATAATTTCTTGTAAATGAAAATTATTTGTTAAAAGGCTTGAAGTTTGTGCAAATATCTGATATACTAATATAGTATTATTAGATTTGGAGGTCTTTTGATGAATTTGTCAGCAATTATTTCAGTTTTGGCAGCTGAGCAGAGTTCACCTGCATCACTTGCCATGACTTTTATCCCACTGGTACTCATAATCGTGTTCTTCTATTTCTTTATTATCCGTCCGCAGAAAAAGCAGGATAAGAAAGACGCTGAGATGAGAGATAACCTTGAGATAGGTGACGAGGTCGTTACAAACGGCGGAATCGTTGGTATCGTGTTCTCTATCAAGGACGACACTGTTGTTATCGAAACAGGCGGCGACAGAAGCAAGATCCGTGTTAAGAAGTGGGCTATCGCTAAGAACGAAACAGTTCATGACGGTGACGTAAAGTAAATATTGCTTTTGAGGGACGGGTAGTTTTATCCGTCCCTTTTTGTGTTCTTATTGTCCGTGACTTTGAATATAATTTCTTTAGGATATTCAGTGTGGGGGTGCGGATATGAAAAATAACAGGCTTTTCGCTGGCAGAAAGCTTTCTGTGCTGTCATCTACGGCAATTTCTGCCTGCGTGGGGTGTGGTGCGATATTTGTTGCTGTGCTTGCTTTTGCGTATGTTATCACTAAGATAGATGCCACCGATCTTATGCTGTCGGTGATGTCAACAGCGGCACTTGGTATCGGGGCGTATGCAGGGGGATATGTCTGCGGAAAAAGGCAACGTAGAAACGGTCTGCTGTCAGGTGTGCTGTGCGGAGTGTTCATTTTTCTTATCATTGTCATTCTCAGTGCACTGTTTTCTAAGGCAGCCGAAAGCTTTTCCGTGCCTGCAAAGCTTGTGCTTACCCTTGTGTGTGCAGGCGTAGGCGGAGTTGTAGGTGTAAATTCTAAAAGCAGCCGTTTTTGATAAGGATAAATATTTATACTGCATTAACCATTCGTTCATAAAACATAGTGGGATATGTGGTATAATTAATGTAAATCAATTATTGGAGGTAAAATCCTATGAAACATATCAAGACGATCAATAAGGCTAATCTCAAGAAGACTGCTGCTAAGGGTGGCTGCGGCAAGTGTCAGGCATCATGTCAGTCAGCTTGCAAGACCTCCTGCACAGTTGCTAACCAGAAGTGCGAGAGAGAAGCTTAATATTCCGATCTTTCTGAGGCGTGCGAGCGTACACACGCCTTGCTAAAGGGACATTTTTATGTCCCTTTATTTTTGTATAAATTTGTATATGAATATAAATGCGAAAGGTGATTTTTAAATGATACACAAGTTTAAGCTTGGCGGCTTTAATGCACTGCTTGATGTGAACAGTGGCGGAGTACATATTATAGACGATCTGACATATGATTTGTTAGACAATGTTGAGCCGCCTTTTGAGGAGAAATGTCCTGAGGACGTTGTAAGAAAGCTGTCAAAGATGTATGACAGCAAGGATATCGAGGATTGCTATGAGGAGATAGTTTCTCTTTATAATGACAAGATATTGTTCAGCGAGGACGATTACGAGAAGTATGCCCTGTCTGCTGTGGCTTCACCTATCAAGGCGATGTGTCTGCATATCGCTCACGACTGTAACCTGAGATGTAAATATTGTTTTGCTTCAACAGGCGATTTCGGTCAGGGCAGAATGCTCATGGATTATGAAACAGGCAAGCGTGCTATAGATTTTCTTATAGAGCGTTCAGGAGACAGAAAATTTCTTGAGGTGGACTTCTTCGGCGGTGAGCCGTCACTGAATTTCGGTACGGTAGAAAAGCTTGTTGAGTATGCACGTTCACAGGAGGAGCCTCACAATAAAAAGTTCAGATTTACTGTTACCACAAACGGTGTACACCTCACTGACGAGATGATAGACTTCATCAACAAGGAAATGTACAACGTTGTTCTGTCTATCGACGGAAGAAAAGAAGTCAATGACAGAATGAGAGTGCGTGTTGACGGTTCAGGAAGCTATGACAGGATTATCCCTAACTTCAAGAAGCTTGTTGAGAAGCGTCCTAAGAACAAGGATTGGTATGTAAGAGGCACTTACACAAAGTATAATCTTGACTTCTCAAATGATGTAATGCACCTTTATGATCTGGGATTCGATCAGATATCTGTTGAGCCTGTTATGGCAGACCCTAGCGAGCCTTATGCTATAACTGAGGCTGACCTGCCGAGGATTTTCAAGGAGTATGAGATACTTTCCGAGAAGATACAGAAGATAAGGGACGAGGGCAAGTTCATAAACTTCTTCCATTTTATGATAGACCTCGATCAGGGCCCTTGTGCGATAAAGAGACTTAGGGGCTGTGGAAGCGGAAACGAGTATGTTTCTGTTACTCCTGACGGCGATATTTACCCATGTCATCAGTTCGTTGGTATCACCGAGTTCAAAATGGGCAATCTTTACGAGGGCACATTCAACGAGGAAATGAAAGATATGTTTGCTCACGCACACGTTTACAATAAGCCTGAGTGCAAAAAGTGCTGGGCAAAGTTCTATTGCAGTGGCGGTTGCAATGCAAACAACTACATTTACGCAGGTGATATCCACAATGCGCATAAGCTGTCATGTCAGATACAGAAGAAGCGTCTTGAATGTGCTATCATGATGAAGGCTGTTAAAATGCTCGACAGCGCAGAATGAATATAAATATTTTGTAAATTTCACGCATGGTAACTTTTATGTACATATATAAACTTAATATGTACAAAAACGTTTGAAGTTTAACAAAAAAATTTATTGAATAATCGGTTTAAAAAGCACGGAATAACAAATGACGTTATTCCGTGCTTTCTGCTGTTATTACATAGTATGATCATGTCGAAAAATAGCAAAATGTGTCTGACATATTAATAAGTATTAAGATAAATATAATGTATACTAAGCTGGTAGCTTATTGACAAAGCGGGTCGAATTTAGTATAAGATTGACATAAACAAAAGGTGCTTGGCGGTCATGTTACCGCAAATCGGCTATAACGAGCGCCCTCTGTATCGGACAGGATAAACCGACAAATTATTATGAAAAGGACGAAGAGATATGAAAACTAATGAAAAGAAGAATACTTCTGCTAAGAAGAAACTTATACCTGCAGTTGCAATGCTCACAACTTCCGCTGTAATGCTTTCTACTGCTACTTACGCTTGGTTTACGCTCAGCAAGACTGCTGAAGTTACAGGACTTAACCTTGCCGCTACAGCAGGTGGCTCACTTGAAATTTCACTCGGACAGGTTGATAATGGTGTTTTGAGTTCATCTGATTTGACTCCTACAGCTGACAACATTTCTTGGGTAAGCACAGTTGATATTGGTCAGTATTATGAAAAAGTTGGAAAATTGAAGCCAGCTTCAACAGTTGACGGTAATAGCTTGTTCTACGCTGAGGATAGTGGTATATACGCTGGTGGTAGAGCTGTTATGGCTGATACTAAGGTTAAAGCCGCAACTGATGAAGCAACTTTGACAGCGAGAACTACAACCGCAAATACAGCTCTTGCAACAGATGAAGCTTCTGGTGCTGACGGATATTATGTTGACGTTCCAATGTGGATAAGGTCAACAAAACAGACTAAACAGGACGTTCAGTGTCGTGTTACAATTAAGAATAAGGATAGTGAGAATAATACTGAAAATGATTTGCAAAAAGCAGTTAGAGTTGCTGTTTTGCCGTTGAAAACTGCAACTGAGGCAAATGATAGTACAACAGTTACAAATACTTTATCTGTTACAAAAGCTAGTGCAGTTGCTGGCTATGCAGATACAAAGTACACTCTTCTTGGCGATAAAGCGAGTGTATTTGGTCTTAATTGGGACAACTACACGGATAATAAGGGTATAAAGACAACAGAGGGTGCTAATTATGGTGCTAAACTTGATACCATTACTTTTACCAAGGGTACAGCACAAAAAGCCGTTCCAACTAGCAGAGATAGCTTGGACAATCTTACTACTGTATTTGAACTTGCTGGTGCAGGAAACAACGAGTATTCAGTTGAGGGCTTTGTTGTAAGAGTATGGATTGAGGGCGAAAGCAAATTCTGTAATGATGCAACTGCAAATCAGGATTGGACAATTCAGCTCGATTTCCAGGCAAAGGATAACGCAGGCAACTAATCAATAAACAATAAAACAAAAAAGACGCCGAAGAAATTCGGCGTTTTTTGGTAAATGGGTATAAAAAATAATTTTCCATATTTGGGGAAATCTCCCGATTTTTCTTTGTTTTTTGTCGAAAATATGCTATAATAATACATTGGAGCAGAAAGAAAGTGGCTTTGCTTTGGGCGAAAATTCTACAGTTGACGGCGTTCGTGCCGTGGAGCTTTTCTATAGACCTATAAAAAATACCGACAGCGGCAGGGTCACTTTTTTGCAGTCGCAAACAAGGCTCAATTCTCCTGCTATGGGTACGCTCATGCCTGCGGATTATCTACCTGTGGCTCAGCTTTCCGACCGATGTGTTAGCATTTTCAAGCTTGCTTTCGTTCAGCTTTTGCAGGCTTTGGGTAAGTTTCACGAAAGGGAAGTGGACGTTGATTGGGCAAGCGTGTTCATGCCTGCAAGATTTTTAAGGCAGACGGAAGCTCCGAGCGTTGTGGCAGATTATTGCGGTAAGTTTGGCGTGAAGTATGAGCGTGTCTGCTTCGAGTTGTCGCCTGATGTGCTTGATGAAGCTGACAGCACAGCGGCAGATAACGTGGCTCTTATGAGAAGACAGGGCTTTCATTTTCTGCTCACAGGCTTCGGCACTGAGGGCTTTAAAATGCTTAAGACCGCTGAGTTCAAGGTAGATAATATCATGCTTGACGGCTCGGTGGCTCAGGTTCTTGGTAAGAACGACAGGTATGATACCTGCGTGAACTCTCTGCTGAATTTCGTTTTTGACCTTAATGCTGAGGTCATAGCTGACGGAATTACTGATGATAAGCAGGTGAAACAGCTCAGCGGTATGCAGTGCCTTTACTATTCGGGAGAAAATGCAGGAAAATATATTGCGGAAAGATACGTTCGCAATAGAAATGAGTAATAAACGGGTGATACGGTTTTGGACGGTAAAAATATAGATAAAAATACAAGAGTAGTCGATACCCTTGCACTTCGCAGGACCGCCAAGGAAGCTAAACGCTATGTGGTATTGATGAGATTGCTTAAAATACTTGCCATTATACTTATCGCTATCGTGGCGGCGGCTTATGCGGTGTCTTATTTTTACGACAAGTATGGTAGCTTTACAGTTAAGATAAGTAAGTATGATATGATAAATCAGGGGCTTACTCTTTCGGAAACTCCTGACTATACCACGAGCAATTCAAGGCTCAATGCGGATATCCTCTATGATATGACAAATATCAGTGGCGAAGATCTCCCTGATAATATCGACAAGATAAACGGCAGCCATAATGGTGAGGGGTATATAGCTTATACTTTCTATCTCATAAATTCCGGTAAAGACACACTTAGCTATGACAGCGAAATGACTATCGAGAACGTCACGAACGGTGTTGATGAAGCTATCAGAGTGGAGCTTTTCGTGAATGGCGAGAAAACCGTTTATGGTAAAACAAAGTCTGACGGCAGTGGTAAGGAAAGCGATTGCGACAAGGAGTTCGCCTCCTCTACTGAGGTCATGAAGGACCGACGTGAAAAGCTTGGTCCTGGTGAGAAAGACAAGTATACAGTAGTCATATGGCTTGAGGGAAATGACCCTGATTGTGTTGACAAAATAATCGGTGGCACAATGAAGCTTGGTATGAATTTCAAGATCGTTGAAACAACTTAAAGAATTAGAAGGGAGGAAGCCTCGGGTTTCCGAGGTTTTGAATTATGAAAAAAGCTTTGAAGATCGTTTTTAATGTTATCGCATGGGTGGTGCTTATCTTTGCACTGCTTATAACAATTCTCGTGTTCTCGTTTGATAAGAATAATGGTACGGCAAGTCTGCTGGGATATGTCCCACTCACAGTTGAATCTGACTCAATGAAGCCAACTTTCAAAAAAGGCGACCTTATTATCTCAAAGGAAATAGACGATATCAATTCTCTGAAAAAGGGCGACGTTATCACTTTCTGGACTCTTATAAAGGGCCAAAAGGTGAAGAATACCCACCGTATCGCAGAGGTACTCAATGATAACGGCTCTGTAGGCTTTATCACACGAGGCGATGCTAATAACGTAGATGATACATACACTGTTTATGCAGGTGATATAATCGGTCAGTGGAAAGGTGCAAAAATAGGCGGTTTCGGCAAGGTAATGGATTTTCTCAGAACAAAAACGGGATTTTTCATTTGCATACTTTTGCCGATAGCACTGTTTTTCCTCTTTGAGCTTTATAAGCTTATCGCAACCATAATCGAGATAAAGCGTCCTGCTATCACAGAGAGCGATGAGGAAGAAATAAAAAGACGTGCAGTTGAGGAATACCTTGCACAGCAGAAGAAAAAGGAAGAGGAAAATGCACAGCAGGAGAAAAATGACAAATAACTGCTGCTTGGGTGATACATTATGAATGGATTTCTGAAATGGTTTTTTGTTTTCATGTCGTCAATGCTTGCAGGCTTTGGGCAGATCTTCAAGGGTCTGTGGAACGGCATAAAACAGATCTTCAATATAAAAAACTACATAAGGATATTCAAGACCTACTCGGCAGACTTTGGTGCGCTGGGCTGGATACTTTCTGTGCTTGCAATTATCGTTGTTGTGGCTATCTTTGTGCTTATTATTTTTATGATAGTGCTTGCTGTGAGAAAGTACATAAGATTCAGACACTCTATCGTCAGCAACGAGGATCTTATCGAAGAAATATCTGACCTGCAGCGTCAGGTGGTCAAAATGACCAAGGAAAAAGATGAGATCATGGCAATGAAGGTGGCTCAGCTTGGCGTATATGATAACACCGCTCTTGCAGAGGGTGAAACAAAGCTTGCAGAGGGCGAGCAGATGCCTGCACAGGGCGAAGTTCAAACCATTGTGGACGGCGTTGTTCAGACAGCAGATTGCCGTTTTTCAAAGCTTATCGAGGTGGACAATTTCTACAAGACATACGAGCCGCCTGCTTACAATAATGACATCACCCTTAGCGGTATCTGCGAAGCATACAGAAACTTTGCCTGCTCAAGAATGCACCTTTATTATGACATAAAAACTATCCGACTTTTCATTGCTGGCATGGCTTCAACAAAGCTCATTATCCTGCAAGGTATCTCTGGTACAGGTAAAACATCATTGCCATATTCATTCGGTAAGTTCTTGCAGAAAGATACCACTATTGCTTCTGTTCAGCCGTCATGGCGTGACAGAACTGAGCTTTTCGGCTACTTCAACGAGTTCACGAAGAACTTTAATGAAACAGAAGTCCTCAAAAGAATTTATTCTTCTGAATACAATGACGATGTAAACTTCATACTCCTCGACGAGATGAACATTGCGAGAGTAGAATATTACTTTGCAGAAATGCTCTCGATTCTTGAAATGCCTGATCCTGCTGAGTGGGAGCTTGATCTTGTTCCTAACGTGTGGAGTACCGACCCTGTTCGCCTTGATAAGGGCAAGCTGCGTATTCCGCAGAACATTTGGTATATCGGTACTGCCAACAACGACGATTCCACGTTCACTATCTCAGATAAGGTATACGACCGTGCACAGCCTATCAATCTTGACGCAAAGGGAGTTGCCTTTGACGCACCTGACACGCCGCCTATGAATTTAAGCTTTGAACATCTTGATACACTCTTCAAGGAAGCTTTTCAAATGTATCCTGTTTCACAGGACAGTCTGAAAAAGATCCAGCAGCTTGACCTGTGGGTAATTGAAAAGCTGAGAGTGGCTTTCGGTAACCGTATTCTAAAGCAGATGAACCTGTTCGTGCCTGTATACGTTGCCTGCGGCGGCGAGGAACTTGACGGCATCGATTATGTGCTTGCCACAAAGATATTCAGAAAATTTGAGTCGCTTAACTTGGCAATGCTAAGAGAAGAGCTGAAAGAGCTTTGCACCTATATGCTGAAGCTTTTTGGCAGAAACACTATGAAAGAATCTATAGCATATCTTGAAAGATTGCAAAAACTGTACTAAAATTTGTACTCATAAACTTTGAGAGGAGGGACGGGCATGAGCGAATACAACGAACAGCGTGCAGCTTTTGACAAAGCTGTAAAGACGTTTGACGGCAATAACAGCTTTGCGGCAGCCCGTGCCTTGCTTCTTTCGGGCGAAAAAACTGTATCTTTTAATCGTAAGATAATCGAGAAGAATATAGATTCGTCCTGGCTCACAGAGATAGAAAAAGCTTTGCCACATCTTGATACGGTAATAAGAAATCCCAGAAACACCATTAAAGAAGTGGAAGAGATCGTGCCTATCGCTATGTCAAGGAAGATAACGGTAGAGTCCATAAAACATCTAGGACAGCATACCGACCTTATTCAGGATATCGACAAAAAGACCGGAAGGATAACTCCGTCAAAGATACTCAACATTCATAAAGAGGAAACTCTCGATACATATGAAAATAGATTTGTAAATACCCTTATCGACAGGCTATACATTTTCATAAATATCAGATACAATAAGCTTGTCCAGACCGCAGAGGCGCAGGAGGCTTATTCTTTTAATTACGATACCGTGGCTGACAGCGGCGACGGCAGAAAGGTCAACATTAGTTTTAAGATAGAAACTGTTGACAGTCTTGTCGGCGGCAGCAAGGATACTGACGTTTGGGCAAGTCTTGAAAGGGTCAAAAAGGCTATCGAGGGCTATAAAGGTTCAGTGCTTTGTACCACTCTTGGCAACGCTTTTATCAGACCGCCTGTTATGAGAACAAACGCTATCACTAAAAATGTGGACCTTATGGCGTGTCTTACCATTTGGCAGTTTATCGAAAGCTACGATAAGGCAGGCTACGAGGTCAACGTTTCTGATACTGCACAAAGACCTGATGATTCTTATATCGAGGATATATATGGTCTGACCGCAATGAACTATATGCTTTTTCGCTCATATACCCATGGGGCAGACAAGTCGGAGGAGCTTAAAACCATAAAGAGCAAGACCCTTGCACCAAAGGTTGTCAGGCGTTTTGATAAGCAGACGTCTGATAAATATGATGTCATAGTTGGCGAGGGTGAACAAAGTAGTGCAAGTAAGACAGATATGGGTATGTCTGCCGAAGAGGCAGGAAACCTTACGGCAGAGCTTGACCGTATAGTTGAGATAGAAAAGCAGTTTCTCAAAGACGAGGAAGACCGTAAGAGGGCTGAGGAGCTTGCGGCTGCAGAAGCTGAAAGAAAGCGTGCCGAGCAGGAGGAACTGGAGCGTCAGCGGCGTGAGGAAGAAGAGCGCATAAGGCTGGAGCATGAGGAAGCTGAACGCAGAAGATTGGAGCTTATCCAAAAACAGCAGGCGGAGCAGGCTGCAAGAGAAAAGGCGGAGCGTGAGGAACGTGAACGCCGTGAAAAAGAGGAAGAGATCAAGCATATCGCAAGACGCAAAAGGCAAATGGAGGAGCGCCAACGCCGTGAAGAGGAGCAGCGTGTCCGTGAGGAAAGAGCTAGGATCCGAGAGGAGAAAAAGCTCGTCCGCAGCAGCCTTGGATCTGCTATGGATCAGCAGATCAGCACGAATGAAGAAGCCGTGTCTTCAAGCTTTGTGTCAGAGTATGAGTCGCCTGAGATCGCTGCAAAAAAGGCGAAAGAAGCACAACAGCAGCGTGAGCAGGAACGTCGTGAGCGTGAACGTGCTGAGCGTCTTAAAGCTGAACGTGAAAGCTTTGAAAATAAAAATATCAATGAGATATTTAAAGAATATTCCAAAAATCCATATTACATGGCAAAACGTGGCATAACATATGTTCTTGCTCACGCATTTGGGATCATACCTGTTGTGACGGATAATCCAGACTATATCAGGATGTTCAAAGTCAAGAAGGAAAAAGAGCAGGCTGAGGCAGAGAGAAAACGTGCAGAGCGTGAAATTGAGATTATCTATGAAAAATATGCTCCGTATCTGAAATATGATGTAAAGAGGCGTATCAAAAACAGGCAGTTTAAAAAGAGAAAACGTCTTGAGCGAAAGAACAGACCGCCAAGACCATATATTCCGCCACAGCGCACCGCTGAGGAGCAGAAAGCTATCGACGCTGAAATGAAACGACTCTATAAGGAGTATCATGTTTCAGCAGTTGGCAGAATGGCAAGGCATTTGAAAGAGAAATATAGGAAACAATAACACGGAGGGAGAGTCGTTATCATCGGCAAGGCGTTGAGGATAGTAAAAATAGCTTTGACAATACTTGGCTCTGCTGTGTTTGCGGCACTGCTGAGTGTGACGGTGTACATAATGGTCTGCGGCTGTATCGGCAAAACAGCAAGCATTTTTGGTTACAGCGTACTGAAGGTCGTGAGCGGAAGTATGGAGCCGTCTATACATGAGGGTGACTATATTTACATCAAAAAGACGGCTACTGACAGCTTAAAGGCAGGGGATATCATTTCGTTCTACTCTCAAGATGATAGTATTAAAGGCGAGATAAATACTCACAGGATATCTGAGGTTTTGAGCGACGGCACTTTTGTTACTAAAGGCGATGCTAACAAAATAGAGGACAGCGTGACGGTGCAAAAAGTCAGCATTATTGGAAAATACTATGGAAAGCTCAGATTTTTCAAGTGGCTTGGGTCATTTGCATCAACAAAGAAGCTCCTCATACTGTTTGTGATAATCCCAACAGTTTGCATGGCGGTGTATGAGGTAAAAACTATCGCTGAGATAAAAATATATTCAAACCGTGAGGAAGCCTTGAAAGCGGCTGAGGAAGAAAAAGAAAAGCTTATGCGTGAGGCTGTTGAAAAGGAAGTTCAGCGGCTGAAAATGCAGGATAACGAGAAAAAGGAGGCGAACAGCTTTGAATCAGGAAAAGATAATGAAGGCTAAAATGATAACGGCTATCGTTATTTGTATTGCGGCACTTGCAGGGCTGTTCGTTTTTATCGGGCTTTATATGGACAAGTCCGAGGAAGTCAGAAAGACTTACATCGCTAAGTATATGGAAAATCTGTCTGCCGCCTCTGAAGAGATAGACACTTATCTTGAAAGCGGCAAGGATCTTCCAACGAGATATAACATGATACTTTCGGATATTGGTGCGGCAAGGTCGCTGGTGTTTCTTATCGACGATTATACGGAGGAGCAGAAGTCTATAAATGAGCTTCATTATTGCTTTGTGAAGTATCCCGAACAAATGCAGGGCAAGCTTGAGGACGTAAAAAAAGCACTTGACCATATCACCGAAAATCTTGACAAAGGCTATAGGGAAGTCAACGAGATAGTTGATTCGGTTGATAAAATGGGAAATTAATGCAAGGAGGACAATAACGTGAGCAGTAAAGGGCAGCTTAAAAGAGAAATAAAGAAATGCAGACTTACTATTGAGGAAATAGAGCGTAAGAGATCACGTTCACAATCAGCACTTGTTCAGGCAATTCTTTTGCAGGAAGAGCCTAACGAAATGGACGTTGAGTGGTTCAACAAATACACAGGCGAGATAACCGCTTGCAGAAACCACATGATAGAATTGCAGAAAGAGCTTGACTCGATGAAATAATGGAGGTCGCCAAAGTGGCTGAGCATAAAGTGATAGAGAAAGCAGACAGCGAGGAAGAAAAGAAGAAACGCAAACTGCTTATTATAAAAATAATACCAGTTGCAGTGCTGGCATTTATACTTATTGCGGTCAGTCTGGCTTGGTTTACCATTGATAAAGCCATTGATCTTGATTCATTTGGAATGAAAAGCGTAGATTCTCCATTTGAACTGAAAACGGTAGGCAGTGCCAATGTGCTTAAAGCTGAGATACTTGACAGCAATGACTACTCTAAGGTGTCTGATGGGAGCAACATCACTTCTGACGAGAACAACAAGATCTACTGGCTTCTTGATGAAGAAAGCGGTATGACGAATGGTATTAATCCTGGTAGTCATGGAAAGCTTACTTTTTATGTTGTCCCAAACCAGTCGGGGGAAATGGAGATACAGTTCAAGTTGAGTATCACGGGGTATGCAGAGAATAAAAACGAAGACGCTGTTTCTTATGAAAAGGTTACTGAAGAAGAAGTAACTAGATTTATGAATGGACATATCATGTTTTTTGAGAAATATGATGAAAACAATCACACATATTCCGATTTTCTTCATGATGAAACATTTACAAGGACGTTTAAAGATTGTAAAGTAGGCGTTCCGCAGGAAGTGAACGTATATTGGGTGTGGCCGAACACGCTTGGTCAGGTACTAATGAAAAGCACAGATGAAAATCTGACAGAGAAAAATGTGCTGTTTGATGATGACAGTAAAGAACGTTCGAATTTTGCGAAATATATAAATGGTAATTTAAGCTTGTTCTTGTCAGGTGATGCCGATAAAGAACAAAATAAAAAGGTTATTGAGAAAATACTTAAAGGTGAAAAATACAGCACAGCACAGTTATCATCACTAAGCTCCATGTATAATGACGCTGACGAAAAGATAGGTACAAAGGTGCAATATATCCTTGTTGAACTAAACGTATAGATAAGAATATTAACTTTGCACGGAGGCAGTTGAAAGTGAAAGCTAATAGAAATCAGAAAATTAATAGAATATTCCACAAGCTTTACAGCAAGTATCGCAAGAATGTTATTTCTTTAGTTACCGCTGCCGTATTGCTTGTCACGAGTATGCCGCTTGCAGACATTTCAGGTGTTGTGTCTAAAATGGTATCAACTGTCACCAACGCTATTACGGCTATGGCGGCAGATACATATACTGACATTTCTAATGATATCAAAAATGGCGTTTATACCATACAGAATGCAGACGATTTTAAAAAGCTTCTTAATGCAGACCCTTCTGTTTATCAGAAAATCACAATATTGTTTTCAAACAACCAATCTCAGTTTAAGGCTTCTGATTTTACAGGAATAGAAAAAGGACTTGGCAATGAAGAATATCCTTTCATGGGAACAGTCAAAGCAAATGAGGGTTCAGCTATTAATCTTCCTATTAATTTTGCTCTGTTTGAATATCTTAGTGACAGTGCAAATTTAGATACTATTATTTTTGCTAGACCGGAAGAAAAAAATTCAGCTATGCTTGCTGAGAATGTTATACACGGTGATGTGGCTTCAGCTAATAAGTGGAAAATAAAAGCTGATCCTGTAGATGATTCAGGTGCTACAAATTATAAATCCTTCACGTCTGTTATAGGCAATATGAAAAATAGAGCAAAGGTCGATCTAGCTATCACTCTAAGTAATGGTGTCAAGGTGGAAGTATCAGGCGGGGATAATGCAGGACTTGCTTGCGGCACTATGGGCGAAAACACAAGTCTTGCTGTAAGCTTGTCAAGTAATTTGCTTGACATTTCCGGTAAATCGAACGCAGGTGTATTTGTCGGGAAAATGAGTACTGATGCGACACTGAATATTGACAAGTGCAACACCTTGACAGGCGTAAATATATCCGCAAACAACGCAGGCGGACTTGTGGGCAGTGCAGAGAATGCAGAAATAAATGTCGGTGAAGGTGTCACCCTTACCATGACCGGAAGCGTTACAGGCTCTGTAACTGCGGGCGGTCTTTTCGGCTCTTATACATACAGTAAAGCCAACGAAAAGACATTTGACATTTCAAAATTCAGTGGCATGAAAATGGCACTTGCTTGTTCATCAGGAGATACCGCTGACAGTGCGGCTGTTGGCTCTGTTTTCGGACTGCTGACAAACAGCGCAGATAGTGTAAAAATTAGTATCACGGGCACCGCTAATGATACTATTATTTCAAACTTCGATGGCACTGTCAGGGCAGGCTTTTATGGTGGTATTGTCGGAAGATATTCTGCTAATGCTCTTAGCTCTGAACTAGCACTAAGTGATATCATTGTAAATGTGACTGGCTCATGCAATGCCCTTGATTTTGGCGGCCTTATTGGTAAGATAGGTGATAACAGCAAGGCTTATGTAAGCGTCAAGAATACCACTATAAGTATCAAAAATTCCACATCATCACAAAATAATTATGGCGGACTTGTGGGCTATGCAGATCAGGCTTTTATTGATGTTGGCGGCAATGTCACAGTTACTGCAGCTGATGTTTCTGCAAACCAGAGCGTAGGTGGCATTGTTGGCAAATTTAATAAAAATGGCGTTGTAAGGCTTGGCGGTGAAACAAACCTTTCAGGCTTTTATCCTAAAGACCCTAACAAAAACGGATGTCAGATAGTAGGAAGTAGAGGCAATGCTTTGATCTATAGCTTAAGCGGCTGGTCATTTACAAGGACATCTTCAAAAGTCATAGACGATATGGATTGGGGCGGAGTGCTTCGCCTTAACGATTCCGATCTGCTTGAGAGTGCTGGCGGTGTTCTGTCTTTTGATGGATCAGGGCATACTGTTACAATAAATGGATTTCCTAATAATAATATAACCATAAGCAATAGGGCAGATTTTGTCCGTGCGGCTTTGATAATGCAGCATGATAGCAATGATTTTGTTAAGTATAGCGAAAATTCTATAGATAAAACAGCAATACTTAAGGCGAATTTTACTCTTAGTGCAGATGTTGATATAAGCGACACAGGTCTAACCGGCTTTATGCGTGATAATGGTGAGCATACATTCACAGGCACTCTGAATGGCAATAGTCATAAACTTACCATGACAGTGGGAACAGATAATGATAAGATAGTTTTCCATACTCATAATGGACTTTTTGCAAAGACAAGCGGTGCAAAAATAAGCAATATAAAGATTGTTTCAAACTTAAATATTGTCGGTGATAATGTTTCTGGCGGTGATGCTTGTTATATTGGTTCTGTGTCTGCATACAACAGCGGAGCTTTGACTATTGACAGCGTGACCGCTGATGTGACCGCATCTCCAAGTGGTGCGTATACTAATTTTGTCGGAGGTCTGGTTGGATATGTTGCTGACGCCACAAGTGAAGTTTCATTCACTAATTCTGCTGTAACAGCAAATCTTACATACGATAATAGCACAACAAAGGTAGATTGCACTTGTCTTGGCGGAGTTATCGGAATGGTAGGCGCTGTTACATCAACGCCTACAACTGGTATTAAGTTTGATAATGTCACTGTTGGCGGAAATATAACTGACAAACACACAGGAAGTAACTCCAGAGTTGGCGGACTTATTGCAGAGGTCGGTGCTAAGGATAATTCAGCTTCTGTTGTACCTAATAAGATATCTATCACCAATGTTAATATTAATGCTTTAACAATAAATTCTAGTGGTAAATCAAATAGCGGTGGATTTTTAGGGCATAACTGGTATAGAGTAGAAATTGATCTGAGTAGTTTGAATGTAAACAATTCAAGCTTAACAGTGAACAATGGCACAGAACTGGGCGGTCTTGTACTTTCCACAACAGGTTATTGGAGCATAAAAGAGGTTAGCTTTGACGGTGTGACAGTGAAAGCAATAAAATGTATAAATTTCGGCATGCTTGCCTCAACTCTTTTTGGTAGAGATTATGACTCTTATGGCTTTGACTATTTTAAAGGTGAAAATGTCAATAATTACAGAAGCTCACGAGATGCAACTTATTTTGAACTTACTGAACCTGATGGATATAAGATCTTACAAAATACTACGATAAATATAAGCCCAAGCTATTCGTATTTTGATGAGATAGCTCGTTGTAGTATTTATTATTCTTCTTCAGCTGGTTTTATGTCTAATCGTCAAGCCATAATTTCAATTCCTGCTGTTACAGCGGACGGAGAGCGTTTGCTTTATATGGACGGAAAGAACTGCAATACCTATCAAAATCAAACAACAAATAATGGTGCTGTGTGGAAAAATAATTCTTGGGCAAGATATTATTATAACCTTGATGTATATAAAAACGGTAAAGCCACCACAGGCGGAGCTAAGGCTGTTGAGTGGAGTGCAAAGCTTTTTGCGGCAAATAATATAAAAGCATATATTAATAGTACAAATATAGATTTTCCAACAGATGCAGAAATAGATTTGACAGGATATTCATTTTATCCTGTTGATACAAATGGTTGTAATATAAAATCAAATTCAACTATTACTTTTGAAAATAATGGCTTTAATCAGTCTGAAATGGTATCAAGCAGTAATAGTGACAGTTATGCCCGTACAACTGACGGCATAGATGGAACAAATTTAACTAATGACCATAATCAACATTACATGATGCAATGCGGACTTTTCAGAAATGAAAATGGAGCTGTTACCATAAGCGGTAAACTGACCTTTCAGGGAAATATCGGTAAGGTGAATGGTGGTTCAGGTGCATTGGTTTGCGGCTCGGTTGCTGACGACACCAATACTACAAAAAAATTTGTCAAAATTACCGGCAGTATCGTTCTTGATGATCTGTATGTGAATGATACTTCTTTAAGTTTAAATGGTGAAAATTCTTATGCCCCTTTGCTTATAAATAAGATAGGCAACATGACAGAGATCACTATACAGAATGTGTCACAGAAAAAACACAGTATGACTACTGCTAAATATGATAAAGGCGGTCAGGATTATGCTGCAACAAGCCTTATAGGCGATGTAGGAAGCAAAAAGGGTCAAAATATATCTCTGACTTTCTCAAATATCAAGCTTGACGCAAGTAATGAAAATTCAATTTTCAAAAATGCTACTTTGCTTGAAAGCTTTCAGCATTTTGACGTCGCAGGCTCTTCTGCAATATACAACTATACATGGGACGATGATTGGGATACAGACTCATCTGGCAATATTAAGCATAATGTAACCTACGGAAAAGAAGTGTCTGACACCATAAAGAATTGTATAGATAATGTGAGCAGGCAGAATAAGTATCATGGCGATTGGAGTAGAGATGACAGGTATACTTCTCCTGACCAAAATAACGCAAAAAAGGAATATAGCTTTACCAATTACAAGCCATATGTTGCTAAAACTGCTGTTACAGGTCAGACCGACAAAACTTATGATGAGATAGACGTAAACCTTGAGCGACCATATCTTATAGAGGGCTGTGGAACATACTCAGATCCATATATCCTTGACGCTTCCACACTTGCAGAGGTCGCACGAGTTATCAGTACAGACACACCTTCAAATGGCTGGAAAGTAAACTATAATGCAAACGCTTCTGCCGATAGATCGACTGTTGATGCTGGTAGTGCTTTTTGCAAAGGCACTAGTCATAAAACTTATACTTATGATGGAGCAGGCAATTTCGAAAGCGGAACGGAAACAGTTTCAAAAGAAAACATGATCAAATATCTTTGCGAGGCTTATTACGAGATAAATGATGATATAGTTCTCGGCAGTTCTTTTGCAGGTCTTGGCGGAACATCAAACAGTTACGTTTTCAGGGGCGTTATTGTTGGACAGAAGAAATCCGACGGAACATATCCAACTATCACCAATAAATCTGCAAGCCCGCTCATCAGATTCAGCAGCGGAAGTGTTGTAAAAGATATCAATATAGTATATACCAATGAAGTAACGCTTTCAAAAAACAATAATAATAAATTAAACTATAGTACCAAAAAGACGGAGTATTATGGCGGTGTTATGGGCGTTGTGTTCGGTGGAGATAATATCATTGATAATGTCAAGGTAACAAATCCTAATATAACATTTGCAAATAACGATAACAGCAAACAACATCTCATTACTGCAGGCGGATATGTTGGTGCCATAGTTTACGGCGGCGTTATTTTCAGAAATATGGACAACGTTGCCAAAGATAGTGCGCTTACAACCAACAATACTGAGGCAGTGGGTGAAGACGTATATACCAATCTTTTTATCAATCCATATATAGGCAGAGTTGTAAACGGCTTTGCTATCGAAGAGGGAACAACGTTTGGTAAGTCAACTAACCTTAACAATGGCAGGAAAAATTATCTCATCACGCAGTTTAATAGTGAGCTAAGTGATGATGAGAAATTAAATGTTATTGCCGACACGACCAATACCATTGAAGTACCTAATGCACAAGCGTTGTTTATGCTGTCTATCATATCACAGTCCGGTATGGGATATACAGACCGTAATAAAAATACTTGCGGCTATGGTCACTATACTTTTACTCGAAATGCAGACTATTCAAAAGTTGGCACAGCTACATTGACTTCTGATGATAAAGATTACAAAACTGCTATCTCAGATTATCAAAGACTTGAAAAGGCTACAAGCAGGGAATATGAAAAGAAAAATTCTGTAATGCTAAAAAAATATACAAAGCCAAGTGAAAAAGGTCTTTATGAAGCAAAGTGGGCACACGATTCAAAAAAGAACTTTACTGTTAAGCTCACAGGAAATGAAACCTATGACCTCACCGACACCGGTTTTCGTGGTATAAATCAGTTGTTTGATGCAAAGGATAGTAACCTTGGCGACATTAAATGTGATTATACTTTATCTTTGACAACTATCCAGGGAAATGATAAGACTATAAAGCTCGATACAGATATAAAAGCCTATGCTGTGAAAATAACAGATAACAAGAGCGGTAACACTATTGAATTCCAAGATATGGATAACTATAAATATCGTACCGCATTTGCCTCCGTAAAAGGAGTTGGGTTGATAAACTGTTCAACGTATGCTTTAACTGTAAAAAACCTTAAGCTTTCCGGCAAGATCAGCGTTAAGACGTATAACTACGATGGACAATCGCATGTTAATGAAGACCTTTCTACAGGTGGTATTGTTGGCGGAGTACAGAGTTCTTGCACGTTTATCGGAATAACATTGACTGATCTTGAAATATATGGCGCATATACTGTGGGAGGACTTATAGGAAAGTCAACAAATAATATCAATATAAGTAACGTTAAGTCTGAAAACAGTGGCGTTTATGTGTATGGCGGATTTGAAACAGGTGGTCTTGTGGGAAATTCTCAGAAAGGCAACGAATTCGCTGTTAAGGATTCTACGATAAAAATTAATAAAGTTGAATTTGCTAATCTTGATAAAGGCACAAGAACTTGGTTTGGCGTAGGTGGAATCGCAGGCAATGCAAATATCAAAACGACAATAAGCAATGTTCAGCTTACAGCCTATAATAAAGACAGCTTTATCGGTTCAAAAAAAGACAATAAACCCCTTGCAACCCAGACAATGAACGAGGGCGGTCTTATAGGACTGTCTAACGGAGCCTGCACAATAACAAAAACAAGCGTCAGCGTCGATGTTTATGGTAGTAATGCCGGTGGATTCGTTGGAATAAACAAAAACCAGTTGTCTATCAAAGACTGTTACTATGGAGGAACATCTGAAACATCAGCTTGCGGTGTTTATGGCTATACAAGTTCAGGCGGAATGGTCGGCACACAGAATGCGGCTGCGACCTTATCAAAGTCTGCTGTAAAAAATGCAACGATAGGTATACCAATTGCTAAAACTGGTGATGCAGGTATCGGAGGTTATGTTGGTATAAAAGCTAATGGTGATCTGAAGATATCTGATTGTGAAGTCAACAATGTTACTCTTTCAGCAGAAGATAAGTCCAATGGTGCAGGTGTAGGCGGCGTGATCGGTCATAACGACGGCGGCAATACATATGCTTATGATATTCTCATAAATAAATTAGGCTATGTAAGAGGCAACAACAGCGTATCTGTTTCTAACTTGATAGGTTGGAACTATGATAAAAATCTATCATATAAATTTATTGGAGTATCGGTAAATAACACGGATTGTTTACCTGATATACAGTATAATGCTTCACAGATACCTGCCAGCTTCACCGCAGTTCACTCCGACTACAACTGTACTCAGGACAATACCAAAAATATCGGCGAGGGAAGCGGCACGCACGTTCATATCTATTCACCTTGTGTCAATATAAACCCAAGCGTTCCTGTCGGCGGTAAGACTTTCGCAGGTGATTTTGTTGGCGGAAATATGCAGACTATCATTAGTGACGCTGCTTCCTATACGAATGGCACAGCCAAAAAATCCTATGGCATAAACAGTACCATAAAGACATATGCAGAGGATCTGGCTAATTCAAAGCTTACAACATTCGGCAAAGCTTCTGAGCTTAACGTTGAGCAGCTGAATGATCTTCCAGTTTTGCTTATAGATGATAACTCATCGTTGAATATCACACAAATGCTCGCAAAGTATATCTCAGTTCTGACAAATTGTGATGTTTGCGACAGCAGTTCAAATAAGCTGAAAACAACAGATCTTATGAATGTAAGCACAGCGACTTATGTGTATGATAACGATGTTTTGAAAAAATCAGACAAAAGCACTCTTACGTTTAACAGCAAGACAGGATATTTCAAGGTCACAGACGGTCAGTATGACAATGACGGCACAAACAGATTTACTGTCATTACTCTTGATTATATCGACCCAACGGGAAGTGGCAAAACTGCTCTTAGACTTCATATTCCTGTTTTTGTAAGAAAGGTGCTTGATTTCAGCTTCCAATCTTACGTTATCTCAGGCACAGACTATAACCATTCTCACTATACGGATAAAACAAAGCTTGCTTTTGAGAGCTTTGATGCACCTGTTACTACTTATTTTAAGTATTCTTATTACAAATCCGCTAACGAATGGGAAAAAATGCTCAATAACGGTGACAGTCTGCTTTGGAGCTTTGATAAAAAGCTTTATATTATTGGTGATAGTGCCACTGACAGTGGTGTGCTTACCGATGATACAAAGCTAACTCTTGTTGATGCAAATAACAATGACAAGACTTATCATTCTACCGCAAGTGATGCTAAGTTTAATAAAACAACTGGTGAGCTTGACTTGACAAATATAAGTGGCTTTAAACCGGTTACAATGAATGATGTACTGTTAAGATATGCGTCGGTAACAGCTAAAGAATCATCTGACGGAACACTTGTTGAGGCAGATGATGAAGCTACAGCTACTGTAAAAACAAGCGACGGCAAGTATTATAGACCTGCTGGTGAGAATGAAACAGGCACTTATAAGATAATTGTTTCAGCGAACATTGATACACCAAAAAATGATAATGACGAAATGATAATAAGCGAGAACTATTATCTCACTATCAGTATTCCCGAAAATGAAGGTTCAAAAAAGGTCATCAAGAACTTTGTGAATTATTATAGCGGTAATAAGCCAAGAAAGCTCAATGGCAATATTCCTACAAACCTTGTCCAAGTGACAAATAATGACACTGGCGCATATGTTATTGCAAACTTTTTTACACAGCTAGTAAGTGTGACGGCTCATGACCCAGAGGAGATAACAGCGTCAAATAATTTTGTTCGTGCGACAATGACGTCAAAGATAAGCATTGATCCGAGCCTTAGAGATACATTTAATGGCTATAAGAGTGACGATTTCAATATGTATCAGGCATTTAAATTCTCTATGAAGAACTTTGATGAAAAAGATGCGGGAGCTAATGCAAAGATCATTGCAGGAACTTCGGTGAATGTTGATTACAGCATTTTAAACAGTTCAGACACAGAGTTATCAAACGCAAAAATAAGCAAGACTGAGACACTTTCAGAAGCTAAAGACAGCTATATGCTGATGTATCCCGATTCGGTCTACGATTATATCAATAGTGACACAAATGGTTCTATAACTGTCAAGGCTGATATCAGCTTAACTTATGGTACTGCAGGGATCATAGATCAGTTTCCTGAGCGTAAGGACGGGGATACCAAAACCGGTATAGGCGTAAATGCGTCGTCATATGTTGCATATAGCCAGAACAATATTGAGAACAGCTCTATCTCTGCAAGTGGAGTTATGCCTGCCAGACGCTACTATAGAAAGGCAATGACGGTGGCACAGCTAAACTATAACGTTGCAGAGTCAACGGTTCTTGAGTCGAAGGATTCACCATTTTCTCAGCTTGGTATCAATGCCAAAGATATGACTACAGAAGAAATGGCAATAACAGCAAATGCTATCTATGATCTGTCTGCTTTGAGTCGATCAACAAAGGACGGTGGCAAAAAAATACAGTATACAATGAGGTTGTATGTTAAGGACAATAGTGGCGATTATAAGCAGACAAACGATATTAGCAAATATCTCAGTAGCTTTACTTTGGAAAACGCCACATCAAGCAGCGGCCTGAATGGCAAAGAGTGCGTTTTTACCACTGATTATAATGGCGAAGAACAAAACACAGCCGTTACGAAATTTACAGTAAAAACAGGCAAGGCTTTTGAGGAGCAGGGGCTTACCTATGCGAACTATAGAGTTGAGCTTACCGCAGTATTGCTTAATGACAACAACTCAGTTGTTAATGGAACTACCTCAAGCGACTATGTTGTTTACACAAACGCAAAAATAGAAACAGGCTTTATAAATTCATAATAAGCAGGCATTTTCAGGAGAAAATTATGACAAAAAGCATTTTTGGAAAATTCAGAAAATTAGAAAAAAAGAAGAAGCTCCAGCTGGTCATAGCAGTATCCATCTCGGTGGTACTGCTTGTGGCACTGCCTGTTTATGCGTGGTTTACTCACAAACGTTCTATTGCTCTTACAACAAAAATAAATGCCCCTACTCAGCTTTATATCACCGCAGGAAACAAAGAATCTGTGGCAAATCTTGAAATGGCAGATATAGACGTTGAGAACGGCAGTTATAAAGACTTTGTTTTCGGCATAGGCGGGGCAGACGTGCAACAATATCAAATACAGCTTGCACATACAACGAATATCCCTTTTGAGTATGAGATATATCGTGCGAAAAGCGTCAGTGAAACTGAAAAATCAGAAGCTGTCGTTTATGTTTCAGATGAAGAGAATAAAACGTTTTATTACAAAATAGACGGCAATAAGATCTCGGGACATTATCTCAATCAGCAAGGCTCGGAGATACTTGCTAACAGCACACTTCACAAAAAGTCCTATGATAGCTACGGCAATGTTCAGAAAAATTCCGAAGCACTTTATTGGCAATCGGATACACTGACGGTAATTGACAATAAAGATCCGTTTTGCGATTATTTTATAATCAGAGTAAAATGGAATGATAAAGTCCAAAACAATAAAGAAACTGATATGGTCTACCTGACAGTTCAGAGAAAGTAATAAATCACAAAATAGAGAGGAGGGTGGCTGTTATGAAAGACCAATTTATAAAAAAGCTTAAAAGATCGTGGCTTGCAATATGGATAGCTTTTGTGGCAGCCGCACTCAGTACTATTGGCGTCCTGGCGGCTTATACCAGCGTTTCAAGTGTAAAGCGAGTTGTGTCCACACAAAAGGGAGCCGGCATGCTGTTTTCATCTAATTATCTTACAACAGATGAAAATGATCTTCCAAGGACGATAACTTTTAGCAGTATGGAAAACTCGCCTTGTGTGACAGTCAATGTGTGCAACTATCCGCAAACATTGATAAAGCATAATGACAAGGATATCACATACACTTTGACAGTCGAGCTTGTGGACAGCAACGGAAATGCCGTTACCGGAGAAAACACTGCAAAATACTCAGTTGAATATAACGGTGAAAATAAGACTTTTGGAAGCAATTCAAAAATAGAGTTTTCACTTCTGAAACTTATGGCTGACGATTTCAACAAGCATGAATTTGTGCTGACTTTTGATAAGTCACAGCTCACAAATTCTGACATATACATGAGAGTGACAGCCACTCCTACAAATCAGGCAGAGTTGAAACCGCTCTCCGCAAAGCTTGGCGTTATCTATATAAATAATAACACATCAGCAACATGGACAGGCACATTCATCGACAATGCTACCTCGCCTAAAGATCTTGACGGCTTCAACTACCGCCTGTCAGGCAGTGGCGAGGGTACTATAACGCTGAGTTGGGATACAAACTATGTTGATATCAGCCCATGGTTTAAGAATACTTATGATCTGACTATTTCAAAGGACAGTTCTGGCATAGCCACTGCAACTTTGAAAGTCAATTCTGCTGAAAAAAATCAATATGATATTCAGTTCTATAGAACGAACGGCATTAACAGTGCAGAGCAGTGGTCTGACGGTAATCATACCGATATTACGGTGACTGGTACGGGATTTGTTTCAATGAGTTTCACTCAAAGCACAGCGACTGAAAATTAGAATATGTACAAAAAAACGGACTGCAAACAAAATGCAGTCCGTGTATTTTTTCTGTAGGGGCGAACAGTGTTCGCCCGTTTTTTTATATCCGTATAATGTTCAGTACGAAAGCTTAGAGTGCAGACTTCAAAGCCTCAGCAAGCTGAGCAGGACATGATGTGCCACGTCCGTTGCAGTCGATACCCTCAAGTCTGTCAATAACGTCTTGAACCTTCATGCCCTCAACAAGCTTTGATACACCCTGTGTGTTGCCGTTACAGCCACCTGTGAAATGCACTTTCTTTACGATACCGTCCTCTACTTCGATATCTATTTTTCTTGAACATACTCCCTTTGGAGTGTAGCTGATCGTTGCCATTTGAAAAACCTCCTAAATTCTTGCTACGCCTGTTTCTCTTGCAGCCTTTGCCACAGCCTCAGCCACGGCGACCGGTACTGATCTGTCAAAAGAGTTCGGCAGTATAAATTCCGCACTGAGCTTGTCCTCAGGAACACAGCCTGCGATAGCCTTTGCTGCAGCCATTTTCATTTCCTCATTGATGTCAGAAGCCCTTACTGCAAGCGCACCCTTGAAAATTCCAGGGAAAGCGATAACGTTGTTTATCTGGTTAGGGAAGTCTGAACGTCCTGTGCCAACGATAAACGCACCTGCCGCCTTTGCTTCGTCAGGCATTATCTCAGGAGTTGGGTTAGCCATTGCGAAAAGTATAGGCTTATCGTTCATGGATTTAACCATTTCAGCGGTCACAAGCTTTGGCTTGGAAACACCTACGAAAGCGTCTGCACCCTTGAGTGCGTCGGCAAGAGAGCCGTGGAGCTTGTTTTTGTTTGTTACCTTTGCCATTTCAGCGTGAGCCTCGTTAAGATAATTGTCGCCCTCGCAGATTATGCCCTCACGGTCTACCATGATAAGGTTGCCGATACCAAGAGAAAGCAGCAGCTTTCCTATAGCACAGCCGGCCGCACCTGCGCCGTTTATTACCAGTGTGATGTCGCTTATTTTCTTGTTTGCTACCTTGCAGGCGTTCATAAGTGCCGCACCGACAACGATAGCAGTTCCGTGCTGATCGTCATGAAAAACAGGGATATCAACTTTTTCTTTAAGCTTAGCCTCTATCTCAAAGCATCTTGGAGCAGCGATATCTTCAAGATTTATACCGCCAAAGCTGTCTGATATCATAGCGATGGTGTTCACTATCTCGTCAACGTCATTGGACTTTATGCAAAGTGGAAAAGCGTCAACGTCTGCGAATTCCTTGAAAAGTGCACACTTGCCCTCCATAACAGGCATACCTGCCAGACCGCCAATATTGCCAAGACCAAGCACAGCAGAGCCGTCTGTGATAACAGCCACAAGATTTGCACGTCTTGTAAGCTCATATGAAAGGTCAGGATCTTTCTGTATCTCAAGGCAAGGCTGAGCAACGCCTGGTGTGTAAGCCAGCGTCAGGTCTTTTGCATTGTTTACCTTTGCTCTTGAGCAGACCTCTATCTTGCCTTTCCATTCTCTGTGTTTCTGTAGGGATTCTTCCATTACGTTCATTTTATACAGTCCTCTCTATTTTACGCATTAAAGGAACATTACCGCATGATAATGTCCCTTTATTATACCATATTATTTCTCTGTTTTCACAGCCGCTTTGTTAGCTTTTTGTGAATTTATATGAATGAGCTTGAACAGCTTATCAAGATTTTCCTTGTCAGTGGTCATGCTTCCGATATGTGTCATAGTCTCATTATACAGACCGTGGAAGTCAGAGCCACCGGTCACTATCAGGTCATGTTCCTTTGCGATATCCACAAGCTTCTGCTGTTGAGTTGGAGTAGCAGAGTAATGATATGCTTCAATTCCGTCAAGCTTGCCTGCCTCGATAAGCTCAAGTAGCAGCTCGGTGTTGTTGAACATAACAGGGTGTGCCATAACAGCAATGCCCTTTGCGGAATGGATAAGATCAAGCACAAAGCTTACGTCAGGATATTCACGGGTAACAAGACATTCGCCGTTTGGATATGCAAAAAGCTTGTCGTTCACAGAGCCGTAAAGCTCTGTTGCATAGCCGTAATTCACTAATGCTCTCATGATATGCTGTTTAAAAATGCTCTTTGAACTTTTCGTGTAGTGCAGTACAGCGTCGGCAGGGATAGGATATCTTGCCGTTACCTTTTCTATCATTTCCTTTGCACAGTCTTTTCTTATCTGGCATGACTTCAGGCAAAGACCCTCGAGCCTGTCTGGCTTCTGCGGTGCATAGCAAAGAATGTGTACTTTTGAATTGCGCTTCTTGTCCCATGCGGAAAGCTCTACCGCAGGAATGACCTTGACCCCATAACGTTCGCCAAGTATTTGCGCTCTGTTTGATGATGAAAGAGTGTCATGGTCTGTTATCGCAAGAAAGTCAAGTCCCATTCTTTTTGCCTGAACAATGACCTCTTCTATACCAAGCGAGCCGTCAGACAGTGTTGTGTGACAATGCAGATCTCCTGTCATACCTTTGTTCCTCCAAATCTATAAAATATATCTGTCACTGACTCTTATACACATCTCCGAGCCCACGAGA
>ENA-OZGF01000301-OZGF01000301.1-human-gut-metagenome-genome-assembly--contig:-NODE-301-length-24543-cov-9.563174_pt1 | contig 24543 bp, 31 predicted proteins | sample MGYA00245116_ERZ653657 | MGnify/ENA primary metagenome ERZ653657 (study PRJEB26926, sample SAMN06165034) | human gut metagenome | biome: ENVO:00009003; feature: ENVO:2100002; material: ENVO:00002003...
GAGATTTCTGCCTGTCTCGTGGGCTCGGAGATGTGTATAAGAGACAGAGGTAAGGTTCAGCCCTTGATTTTTTGTCAGTTTATAATTTTTTTATGTATTTCAGTGTCCTGACATTAGCATTGGAATTGTCTAACTCATTGTTAGAATTCAAATTGAACAAACCTGCATTAGACTCATTGTCTGAGTTACTGCTGATTTACTCACGACTGCAACCTTTTATTGGTTAATTAAAACCAGTTTTCTTCAGATTCTATAGAATCCAATTGTTCATAATCCTCATCATTTAACTCTAATGTAGCTGGAGCAGCTGGCAATGCCGGTTCACCATAGAAGGTAATTCGAGTCCCGACAAGATCATTGGAAAGGCCCAACCCATTGCGAGAAGTCAAAGCGAACAAACCCGCACCAGACCCATAGTCCGAGCTACCGCCGATTAGAAGAGTTCTAGGTGTAGCTGTAGCACTAGTCCAGTGATAATCACAATAATAAATTGTAGCACTAGCTCCATTTCCTACTACAGTTGGGAATAGATCTGCCTAATTATTATTAACGAGTTTTTTTACATATTGACTAGTAATTGTACTTTCTTTAAAGTCTTGTAATTCATAACCTGCTGCAATTAATTGCTCTGCAGTAGGATTAGTTCCTCCTTCAAATGTACCAAACTTAGTATAATCTTTGCAGATGTATACACTATTATCAGTACCAGCAACTACTATATCAATTACATTCTTCCATACATGACCAAATGGATTCTCAATACCACGGTATCTAGGAACATTAACTGTTTTAGTACCAGTAGATCCACCTTCAGCATTAGTATTAGTATGAGTATATTCAATTATACCAGTACCGTTACCTAATGAATTAGTAGTACCGCAAGGTACAAATGAATAAGTAGTAGCTCCATTTACAGTTACAGTTCCTGAAGTTACTCCATCACCCAAACCACCTTGATGATAACCTTCTGCAGTTAAATTAGCATTAAATGCTTTCTGACTATTCAATGTAGCATATTCTACTACGAACAACCAAGTAAGATCTCTATGTGCGCCATAGGTATAGATATTCCAGTTGTTAGTACGACTATTCTCTCTAACAAATGCTTGGAATTGGTTTCTAGTAGTACTTACCTTAGGTTTATATTTTGTATTATTTATGGAGCGTAATAGATTAGGTAGAGTTTCAGATGTTATTCCTTCATAAGCCCCTATATATTTCTTTTCTACCTTAGTATAACCAGGAAGATTATATTCACTCATACGAACCTCAACGGTATTATCCGGAGTAGCCACTAATAGTCTATAGTGTTCAGGTATTTCTACCATCATTTCAGGTGAAATCTAGCTGCTATCTTGAGCTATAACCGTACCATCTTCCCACTTAGTCCAATCATCTGCTTTTAAATATTTCTTAACGTTATCAACATTGTTAATAGTACATCCTCTCATCTTACTCTGGATAGGAAGTGTTTTATGCATTTCCATATTACCAGTACGTACACCATCAGGACTAGAACTATTAGCTAAGTCAAACTTAACTCCATACCACAGTTCATTCTCATTTCTACTAAGCTTACCAATCTCTTCATCAAGAGTAACAGCTGCACTTATAGCACTAGGACTATCTGCTAAGTAATTAGTACTTGATAAATCAGGCATTTCATTAGCTTCAGTTAAACCTACTTTATCATTTACTTTAAGTATTGTACTTCTAAGCTCTGTAATATCTTGATTTAAAGATGTTTCTAAACTATCAATGTTACCTTGCAGTTCTGTGTCCTTAGCTTTAAGTTCTTTCACTGCATTCTCTCTTGCAACTTTTTCATCATTAATTGCATCAGGAAGAGTTTCATTAATAGCTATTTTCTCAGCACCGGTCATTAAACCAGCAACAGTATTAGTAGCAGGAGTAATAGTAATATTAGATAAAGTAGACTCTATATACTTACCACCGCTCTTTTCTACTCCAGTAAGACTAATAGTGATATTATTAACATCAGTCTAGTCTAATTGGAATGTACTCAGCAAGTTATCAGGCATAGAGTTAACTACATTCTCCATAGCTTTACCCTTACCACCATCATAAGCAGTACCAGTAATATCACCAATGATAATAGCATTAGAATCGATGTGTACCCATTGTGAACCAGACCATCTAAATTGATAGCTTACTTCACCAGGAGTTACATTAACATATATTTTATCTCTTTCACCTACTATAGGAGTTTCATGTTCAGCATCTGCGTATAACTGTATATTCTAAAGTACTCCAGTAGGAGATACAGTATAAGTAGCATATGCATCCATTACATCATCAACATATGAAGGCAATTGACTAGCAGGTACTTTACCATTACCATCAAGTTCAGCAAGACCATTAGGTTGGCCCTTTAATGCTTTGAAGTCTTGTAAGTCTTCATTTACATCATCAATCTTAGTATCCAGTCTATCTACTTGAGCTTTTACAGCAGCATCACCTTTATTAATAGCATCTACTATACTACTACCTTTAAAATAGTTATTACTACTATTATCAGGCAGAGATATAATGTCACTATTCTTATCATAGTTTAAACCAACAGATTGAACAATCTCTTTAATGTGAGTCCATTGGTCTACATTAGCATCTCTATTTAACGGTATCCACTTCTTAAGATCAGGACTATATGACTTAATAACATTACCAGTACTATCTGTTGCTAAGTCAATCCAGTAAGAAACCTCTTTAGGATTTGGAGCATACTTAGATGCTATGAAATTAGGATTTTCTTGTTTAACCATATTTGCAAATATTTAATAATTAAATAATCTCCTGTTCTGGAGTATCGTATTCTTTCTATCTCGTATATTCATCATTGAAATATACAATATTGTTTTCATTATGTTATTGGATTTAATGCTACAACTTGACCAGCTTCAGTCTTATCAAAGTAATTAACTACAGCAAATTCCTCATCTGCTGCCTAACCGTCTCTACTGCTTACATAACTCCTAATAAACTGCTGACCTTTCTTTTCACTATTACCCGCTACATATCCATATCTGAATGTAGTACTTATACTATCGTTGTATATAGTGCCATTCTCATTCATAGCGATTACTTTAATCTATCCTTCCTCAGTCATAGTATCAGTATTCAGACATCTAACAGATCCTATTATTATATCTCCGTCTACATTAGTCTAATCATTCCATGTCTTATACTATTTACCATTAAATGTAACATAACCATTAACGGAAGTACTTAAAGTATCTTTATGTGTAAAGTCTCTCTATATCGTTAAATTGGGCATACCTTCTACGCTATCATCTACAGGATTAATTTTATACCATCTATCAACGTATTTAACAGCCTCTCCAACCCATATTTTATTAGGCATACCTTCTTCAGACACCCAACCATCTTTATCAGCGAATACAAATGTTTGACCTGTTACTCCCATATCACTACCCTTCATTTGATATGCTTTTACTATAACTCCTCCTTTATAAGCAGTACATTCAACAGTCACAATACCGTCATTTTTATCTCCAAACCAGTTTCCTCTAAGCTATACAATTAACTATTCCGGCATAGTTAAACTAGGATCATTAGTATATACATCTTGTATGGATTTAATGTCTACCATTACACACTCTGCTCCAGATCGAGTGTTATCGCCTCCCCAGTATAAAAACGGTTGAGTTCTATTTTCAGACGAACCCCAACGCCATCCTACTATTTCACTAGGGATACTAGGAGCGTTAGTGATGTTAGTACCGGTATCAAAATCTCTACCGTTAGAATTAGTCCATATGAATCTCAACTATATACTATTGAAATCATAGAAGTAAGCTACATCATCCCTAGTAGGCCATATGTGACTCTAACCATCAAATACATCAGATATATTAGTATTGCCTACAGTTCTCTTTTGTAGGGGAACCGCTCGTTCCCCTGCTATACCTAACTCTAACATTACTCACTCTCCTCATCAATAATATTATAAGTCATACCTGCTACTTTAGTAAGCTAGTTATATTGAGCTTCAGTACCAGTCCATATAGGTAATGATATCTTACCGTTATTAGCACTAGGTAATGCTAAAACAACGCCAGTACCTTTGTTCATTGCCTGTTGTACTGGATCTAATACAGATATCTTATTCTCACTAATAAGTTTATTTATTAGCTAAGTGATATACTCTTCATCAAGTAATTCACCAACATTACCAAGATTATTCTCAATATTAGTAATCTTATTGTTAATGCTAGTTATGTTCTGCTCAATATCATTTATACTAGATTCAAGATTAGTAATTCTATTATTAACAGTAGTTATCTTACTATCTAAGTTGTTTATCTTATTAGTAAGTTCTGATATACTTTGGTTAACTTCATTCTTGAAATCTCCTATTGAAAATTCTACAGTAGCATCTATGTAGTCCTTAAGTCTACCATCATTAATTACTAAATCAACAATCTAGTTAATAGGAGCTTTAAAGTTCTAATCCTTCTCTGCTATTACCATGTATTCGTTTCCTTCTAGTATACGCTTAGGATCCAGCTCCAATATCTTTATACCGTCACATTTATTCATAACTATTACTCTTTAAAGAACCCACTAGGAGCACTTACTTTATTAAACACAACACTATCAGTAGTAGCTAATGATAATTGAGCTCTAGTAACTACATGAGGATTATCTCTTCTAGCAGCGTGAGTATCAATAGCCTTCTGTGCATTAGTAATTAACTGTTTAAGCTCATTAATTTGGGATTGTAAGTTATTATCTGCATTAGTTCTATTCTCAATCTCTTGATTAATTAATTTAGTAAGGTCAGTAACTTTACCATTAATTTCATTTCTAATATTACTAATCTGAGTAGTTAACTCTTCTACTTTCTGATTAATATACTACCACAGTTTATTAACTTCCTCTTTCAGTTCATCTTTAAACTCAGCTAATTCATTTCTGATTTCAGTTATAGAATCATTAATAAACTGTTCTATCTAATCAAGAGCTTTATTAATATAATCAATGCTAGCATCTACTTGCTTATCATTCTGATCTAGCATCTCCCATGTATTAGTATCATTACGATAGTATCTAATACAACCACCATAGTAATTAGATGTAACGTCAATCCAATAATCTACTTCTAGAGGATTAGGCTACGTATCTGATACTCTAAATCTAACTATCTCTCTCTGTAACATATATTATGCTTTAAATGTTGTTATTTTATCTTCTGTGCCATCATCATATACATCGATATGAACCCACGATACACCATCCTCTAAACGTACTTTACATGGTAATAACAAAGGTTTAGCCTTTATTATCTCTCTTATTTCTTCTGCAGTCTTATCATCACAAGTAAAGTCAATAGCATTACCTGTACAATTCCCCATAAATACAACCTTTCCGTTACGCCTAGTTATTAGAGTTGTGTTTTCATTATTAACACACCATACTACTCCTTTATACTTTTTAGTATAATAACAGTCACGTTGTACGTCACTACAGTCTTTAGTCTAAGTTATAAACAATTTATAAAAGTCTTTTACATTATAACTGCAACCACGAATATTTACCTATACGTTTTTTTCATGTTTCTTTACGCATCTCATTCCACATAATATAGACATTATTTGTAAAATATCTGTATTATAATCATCAGTAGAGTATATAGTGATTCCACTATTATTATCTCTATTGTCAAAAGTACCATCAAACTTAGCGTATGTAATTATTAGCTGCTTTAATATGTCTGGTTTAAGAGATAAGAACCACAAAGGAATCTTTTTATCTAGGCCTATAATCTACTTAACTTGACATCCTGTAGTAGAGTTAATATAATAAGAGTATACACCTTGGCATCCATTCTTTTCGTGACTTTTACTATAATTTTTTGTATAGTTCCAATGTAGAGCGGATAATATATCTTCTAATTCTTTTTTATCTCTTTCTTTCTTTAAATTAAATCTATACGCTACACAATTTCCTTTTATTTCTAAATATCCATCTGATATTACAGCCATACAGAAACGGAGCAGATTAATATCATATTCATTATTACAAGAAGATAAACCTGCTGTTTTAAATAATTTTCTACTACCGTGTATTGAATCTGCTAGTTCTATATGATAACCGTTATTCTTTTTCAGACTATTTAAATAGTTCTACCATTTCTCACTGATAACCTTATTAGTTACACGTTTGTATTTTCCTGTCTGATTTTGAACTATCATTCTATGTTTATCTGTTACTGCATAAGAAATATGTTGATTCTCTGCACATAACAGTTCTCCATCGAAATCATATCTTATTATTCCATCTATAGGCTTCTGTTCTATAGAATCATTCTATATATTATATGTAAACAACATGTCAGAATTTAATATGTTATAATATTTCTTCCAACCGTTGTTAGTCAAAACCTCTGTATCTTTATCAAAACAGTGCCCGCTAACATATACTCCTTTCTTACTCTTTACTAAAGGACACAGGTTGCAACGCATACCCCTTTGATGCATAGTACTCGTATTAATATGCATTGGCATTCGTAAAATATCAGTACGTAGACACAGTAACACATGTAGTAACTAAGTACTTAAGAACATCCATGATTGTTCTCCAAACCTACTATATATGTGATTGCATACTAATTCCTTTACATCAAAGTAAGGTTTAAGCTGTTTAATTATTTCTTCTCTCGGCATCATTGTTATTCATCATTAGGGCATCACCAACTAGATTGGCTGCTACGTTCATACCAAATTGTTTAGTATCATTATCTATCTCACTTACCTTCACGTTGATTTGAAGGAGCAGAAGATATATCTGCTCCAACAATTCTCTATCTGTCATATGTGCTAAGTATGGGTTCATTAGTAGATAACTGTCTGTTCTCCTAATTGCAACTAAAATGACTTTACTAACTTATAGCTACCGCTCGAATATACATATATATTTACTAGATCACCGGCGTATGCAGTTCCTCCATTAACTACTATACCACGACTTGCATACCAATTAAGAGTAGTATCTGCCATGAACATGTAGTAGTCCCAACCATTAGATCCTACTGGTGTAGTACTTGGAAGGAATAAATAACAATTATCATACGTACGACTATTCAAAGTTAATTTATTAACTACTTCTGCTTTCCCATCTTGAATAACATTTACAAATGCTTGAGCTCCACTCTCTGCTTGAGTTAAAGTAATCTTAGCATTTCTCTTAGCAACTGTTAAGTTTTCTGCTATAGTTATATACGTAGTGTTGGTTGTAGTTCTCGCAGCATTAACCCAACTTGTATCTGACGAGAATTCGTAATCTAGAGATTCTGTAGTTTCACTACCGTCGCTTTTAAGTACAGTCTTATAAGAATTCACTGTAAGAGTCTCATTAGTTTCTGCTGCAGTTACACTTAAATTCGTTGGAGTTACGTTAAACGTATATGTAGGAGTATAACCGCTTTGAGTTATCTCTATAGATTGAGTCTTACCAGATTCATTCTATGTAAATACTAGAGTAGTACTTCTAGTACTAGAAGTAGTGTTTCTCAGTATCTCTACAGTTATTTTTCCAGTTGTAGATACAACTACCCAATCAGTACCACCAGAAGTTAAACTATAGCCTATATTACTACCATTCTTAGTAGATACTGTTCTTGGTATGAAAGAGGTATTACTATATGAAGCATCATATGTATTTGGTGTTATTGTAAATACATACGTATCTGCTACGTATGCATCTTGACTAACATTAACGGTAAGTGTCTTACCAGAACCACTCTGAGTTAATACTACTTCTCCACTTCTTGCAGATCCGCTATTATCAGATGCACTGATAGTCACTTTACTACTAGTAGTAGAAGTAGTTATCCAGCTAGGTTTACTAGACACACTCCAAGATTGACTACTACCATTCTTAGTAGATACTACTGATATATTAGCAGCAGTTCCATTAGTAGAGAAATTCCATGGGAAGCTTGTGCTAACGTCTGATGTACTACCACCTTCCCAAGTAAATACATAATTATCTGCGGGTGGAGTATATCCGGTTTGAGTAACTGTACAAGTAGCTGATTTACCACCGTGAGTTGCTTTAATAGTTGCAGTTCTACTAGATGTAGATGTATTCTCTCCTAATGTTAAAGTACTAGGTGAAGCCGTACTACTAAGACTACCTAAGTTAGTAGATAATGTAGGATTACCTGTTTCTTCAGTAACATATCCACTAGCCCAATATACGGTTCTCTTAGCACTAGCTGTAATAGTAGAAGTACCTCCACTACTAGATACACTAGTGGGACTAGCTGATACAGATATAGTCCATTCTCCATATGAACTAATAGTATCTCCACTTTGTGACAGACTAATAGTAGCTGTCTTATTAGACTCATTCTAAGTTATAGTAACTGTGCCTGTTCTATTTGAAGTACCTTTATTAGCAGAAGCCCTTACGGTGGTTCCACTTAAAGAGAATCCAGTACCAGATATAGTAGTAGACTTTAATGATACACTGATATCACCACTCTATTCTACTCCATCTAATACTTTTCTCTTATAAGAACTAACAGTAAAAGACTTACTACCACCGCCAGCTCCAAATGACATACTCGTAGGAGATACTGTTAAATAGTAATTCCAAGTCTCTACCTTCTTACGTATATCATCTATCTTTACACATTCATTAGCTCCATAAGTAGAAGCATTATCAATGACTATCAATGAATTAATAGCTAAAATCTAGGTCTTAGTAGGACATTCTGTCCCACTCTAACCTAGACTAAGCTTACTTAATATCATAGAATATGTTGCTATTTCATTACTCATGCTGCTTATTCTTTAAAGTTTCTATTTCAGCTTTAAGCTTTTCAATCTCATCCTTAAGCATCTTAACTCCTTCAATAGCTAATACACCTAACATTTCATACTCTACCTTCTTAACCTTAACATACTCTTCACCATCTTTAGTGAATGATTCAAACTGTTCAGGGTTATTTACTTCAGATTTAAGAGTATCACCTTCAGTTACTATATCTTCAAAACCTAATTCCTCTAAGTTCTATGCTATAGTACCTATTTGCTTCTAATCATTCATTATAAATGATACAGTAGGTATAGCGCATATCTGTTCTAAAGTATAGTCTAAAGGTTTAATATCTGATTTTAATCTAGCATCAGATTCTTTGAAGAAACCACCGGCTGCGTATATTTTTTCAGTAGATGAAATACCACCTAACACATGTAGTTTTTGAGATGGTGTAGTAGTACCACCTATTACAACGCCTCCGCCATTACCACACATTATAATATTTTTGGTTCCATCCATATTTCTATTGTTTAAATATAGATGACCAGAGTATGAATTTATTTCACTTGTGTTCTCTATGTTTACACCACCAGCTGCTGCAATAATATCATCTCCAGCATATATAGCTTGTTTAGGAGTTATAGTTACTGCTCTAGCTACTCCAGAAGTAGGCATAGCAGCATTAGTTATACTTTGAACTAGATTATCTTTTGAAGCACTGGTATACGCATGAACATGGAATGTCTAATATGTTCTTGTCTATTTAAACCACAAATGAACATACCCTTGATGTATAAATGCTTTTATATCACCGAAGCTAGTTCCGTTGTTGACTCCAGTAGGTTGTAAAATCTCATTATTGTCGTCATAGTTATAAAACTATATTACTGTATCAAATGGAGGTTTACTATCATAAGAATTACCAAAAATTCTTACTGTTACCATTGTGTTACTATTAGATGGTATTCTTAGTTTTACTAAACAACCCTTATCGTAATTATATGCAGTATATGGGGAGTATCTTTTATCTAACTCAGTAGCATAATTACCTTTATGGAGTAATTTATAATGAGTACCTCCATAATAGAAAGTTGCTCCTTCATCTAAACTATCTACTCTACCTAATGATATACATGGATGAGTTGTCAGTTTATCATTGTATAAATATGCTCCTAATAAATTTGTATACCCTACTTCTGCAGTTTGTGCTCCGCTATTAATAAACTAAACATAACTAGAAACATCAGTTCCATATAAAGTTAAAGGAGTTACTGATGAAGTTTGATTTATTGTTGCTGGTACAGTTATAACAGAACCTGATGAATTCCATCTCTGCCATGTGTTATTAGCTTCAAAAGAAGTTCCTACATAACTATAGTTAAGACTCTGACCTGTTCCATATGCTCCAAATCTAGCCAATACTGCAGTAGGATTGTCAATACTAAACCCTCTATTCCAACTTCCTGTAGTGGGTACTACCATAATTTTATAATATCCATTTGTATCTATAACACAAGGATACATACTAGTATTACCTACAGTTAAATTACCAGTCATAGTATCCCCAGCTTTCTTTACAAAAGCAGATGGACTAATACCACCAACTGTGTCAGCATTACCTGCATTAGCTGGTTTACCAACGCTTACAGTCTATGCACTACCTCCAGATGGAGTTACTGTGAAATTACCAGCAGAACCATTAGCAAATGTATAAGTAGTATTAGTATTCTATGCAGGTATACCTAGTGCGGTTATATCAGCTTTAGTTACAGCAGTAACACTAGCTATATGACTAGTAGAATCAGTAGAGAACTTATAGAATCCAGATGCTTTACTAGGTGCAGAACCAGCAGGATGTACATAGTTATTATATGTAGCTCCTTTAGTTAGAGTAAGAGTATCGCCACTAATAGATGCAGTAGTAACAGCATTACCAGAACCAGCTACGGTTACTTTACCAACCTTCTTAGCTAATTCTGTATTCATAGTAGACTACAGATTATTGATGTTAGTCTGTAACTAATTATCACCATCCTTTCTAGCTTGAATCTCTACATTCAAATCGTTAGTAATCTCGGATGAACTGCTCTCGATAAGCTCTTCTAATCTATCTACTTCAGTAGTTACCCTATTATCTAGATTAGTAATTCTATTAGGTATATTGACGTCTAAGTTCTATTTATCAGTAGCAGTCATTACACCAGCTGCAGATTGTGTAGCAGCAGGTATAGTCTATGACTTAGTAATAGGATTCGCATATGAATTACTAGCTGCAGATAAATCAGATTGCTTATAGTTAATAGTTACACTAGTTGCATTTCTAGACGTTGCATCTACACCAGTAACTAGGTTATTAGGTAGTGAATCAAGCTTATCACCAGGATTCTGTATACTACCAAATTCATTATATAAGTCATCTAATCTGCCTTTATCTATTGCAGACATAGCACCTGCATTAGTAGTTGTAGCTGATGGTATATCTATATTATCATCCTGTAATGGACCATAATTTAAACCATCTTTAGCTGCATACTTATAGTTAATCTTAACTAATTCACCAGTACTAGTAGTAGGAGTAAGATATGAAGTAATCTTAGTAGGCATACTATTTAAAGCATCTCTATTAGCTTTACCTTTATCTCCAGAATACGCCGTACTAGGAGTTTCACCTAATGCCAAACTCTAACTAATCTCTAAGTATTGAGTACCAGTCCATCTATATGTTAAGTTAGTATCCTTAGCTACATATATCTTACCAGTTTCACCAGTCTGAGGGAATTGAGCTTTAGTAGAGAACTCTAATACATCGTCTACATAAGATGGTAATTGAGCTGCAGGAACTTTACCAGTTGAGTCTAATTCAGCTAAACCACTAGGTTGACCTTTAGTACTAATGAATGCATTTAAACTATTAGTAATAGTAGTGTCGCCTGCTTTTCTATCTTCAATCTCTTTCTGTAGAGCCTCCTCTAACTTGTCAGTAACTCCATCAAACTTATTCTCTATACGGTCTATCTCAGCTTCTCTATCTGCAATCTCTTTATCAATCTTATCATCAAGATCATCTATTCTATTACTTAGATTAGAGTCAGCTTCCTTTAGATCTTCAATCTATCCAGGTATAGTAGTATTAAGTTCTACATAGTCTTCCTTACTCATTAGACCATCCATAGATGCAGTGGCATTAGCTATACGTATATCCATATAGATATTGTTACCACTTTTAACGGTATTCCATGATACACAAGGAGTAGCATTCTATCTGAAAGTGATGCCATTAGTTACTAAGTCATAAGTAGACGTATTAGTACCATCTTTAAACTTAATATTAGTTAATGCTAAATTACCTATATATACATACTAACCATTATCTGTAAGTACTTTAGTACCATCTCCAGTAGTCTTAATAACTGTAGTAGTATATTGTTCTTTACTATAGTTTAATGAACCATCTACAGTAATAGTATCAAATACTACTTGAGATATATTATTGGTACCTTCTTCTTTAATAAAGTCAGGAGATTCAATGTATATAGTACCACCAACTATAGCTACTTCGGTTGCTAAGTCTAATCCATTTCTATTAGAGTTAATAGTATAGATAAGCTTACCTTCTTCTATAGCTTGCTTTAATGCGTCATAATCTTCTTGACTTACTTTACTATCAACGATAGTAGGATCAAAGATATACATAGTCATATCTTTAAACTCTATCATTCGGATCTTACCATTTCTTTCACCATCTTGGAATGGAATCATTTCCTATCCTGTGACAGCAGTACGTTCTGAAGCTTGACTAATCTTTAAACCTTTAATTCTTGCTATCATTGCCAATCAAATTATTTTCTTTCTACTATTCTAACAGTACTACACCGTTATCTTCCCATAACCAAGGATCTGCATCCTCTGTCAACAATGCTAATACATAAGGATCATATAATCCTCTAAAGTATCCATTACCACAACCACACTTAATACAATACGGTTTGAGTTTCATAGGTATACCACTATATAATTGTGGTTTAACCTAATGTAAGTATCTCTTTAGTATTTCAGAATCTATAGGAGTAGTAACACTAGATGTGTTACTAAACTCCAATAAATCTGTCAATTCATTGTATACTATGGTTGCTACAACATCTCTATTGTTCCTAAGTATATTAGTTTTAAGTATAGAGTTTGTTTTACTATTTATATATTCTTTTGCTTTATCCATAGTAGTTTAATTAAGCTTCACCAACACAAACCCCGCCTAAAAAACGCAAACCACTTTTAGTACCAGTCCATCCAACATACGTACCGCTAGAGTTAGTTACCATAATCATACGTTTCATAATATCTATATGAGTATTTACACCGTCAGATACAGTTACTCCTAGTGGAGATATGTACGCGTTATTACCCTAAGAATCATAAGCGGTTACTGAAATAGCTTCTGATGCATCATCGTCTAAAGCTTTTATCTCTATTCTAGACGAATCTATACCAGTAGGATTCTTTAATACTATGGAAGAAGTAGTATTATCATAAGTAATAACTATATTATCCAGAGTGCTATTCTTTAATGAAAAACTACCACTATCAATTATAGCGTGGTTAGAACCAGTTTGTCCAATAGTAATAGCTCCCGTAGTATCTAACTTAAAATCTGTTACTGTAGAAGATCCTGCATAACGCTAGTAAGACATTCCTTCATCATTAACCTAGAATTTAGGTATGCCCATATTAATACTCAGTCCATCTACACTAAGTTCAGCTCTTTTATTTGCTGCAGGATTGCTAGATGATACTACCTTTTGGAATGTAGCTCCATCTATATCTATAGTGGCAATACTACCATTACCTCCAGATACATTACCAGATTCTAATTGTATAGAAGTGTTAGAACTATCAGCTGCTAAGCGTACACCTCCAGCTCCAAAGTAAGCTTCACCATTCGCAAAGTCTAGCAAGAAGTTAGGTCTAAACGAGTTAGAAGTATTCATAGGATCTGAAGTATTAATCAAATGATATTCAGAACTATCACCATTACTAGCATTCTTACCTCTTTGTGAGAACATCAGGTTGTTATTAAATACAGCTCCACCTACTAATGAGTTAGGTGCAATAAGTAAGTCAGTATAGATTGCTTCGTATCCTTCTAACTTAGTCCATGCGCCAGATGTATCTGTAGCTGGAGATACATTATTCTATTGAGTACCAATCCACGTCATTACTGATTTCAAGAAGTAATAGTTACCATCACTAGTATCATATACGTAAGGAGCTTTTTCTCCATCGTTAATATAAGGAGTACTAGTACTATATATACCCATAGGATATGCTATAGGTTGTGAACCTACTGGATCTGGAGTAATTATACCACCCATAGGATTAGGTTTAGACCAATATTGTCCTGATTCTAATTCATCGTTTATTATTCTACACTGAATGAACCATATATAGTTATATTCATCACCGCTAACTAACTCGGGAACATCTATAGACCAACCTTCTGGATCTCTTTTACGCTTCATAGTGTCACTCCAAGCTTCACCAGTATATGTAGTTTCAGTACCTTTACAGTATCTAACCTCATAACCTACTCCAGGAATACCAGAACCACCATTATCACCAGTCATACCAGTCATATAGTATGGATCACACCATTGTTCTATTAATGCGTTATCTCCACCCTTAATAAGGGCAAATGTAGCCCATAATACTTTACCACTACTTAATGCTGGCGCAGTAGAACTCCAACCTGCAGGATAACGTTCAGCAGCATTTAACTAAGGAGCAGTTTCCCAACTATTGTTTCTAGCAAATCTGTATTCATAGTAGTTACCATCCATGCCTTGAACCTTACCTACATTTACCCAGTCACTACCATTCCATACCCACAAGAAACCATCAATAACCCAACCGTCTCCTATCTCATTGCCACTATCTGGAAGATCATCTGTAGAATCTAAAGTACCTTTAATAACAACCCCTTGACCTGTTATTTTTACTACAGCGCCCCATTCTATTACTGTACCTGTTTCACCTTGAACTAACGCTATACATTTCCACCATATACCAGTAGACATATCAGGCGTAAGTACCCAACCATCGCCTGGATGATACGGGTCATTACTAGTAGGTTTCTCAGGTTGAGTAGAACTCTATTTGAATGCTTCTACTTGATAATTAAAGTTATTACCATCAAGACCAGGTACACCTGTAATTAAATAAGGCCCTTGCCAACCTCTTTCGTCTTCAGGCAGAGATTCATCAATTACTAACTTATTATCAAAAGTAACTAAAGCTTGAATACCCCATATGGCTTCTTTACCAGTCACAGAGGGCATACCTACGCTCCAAATACTACCAGGGTTAATATTCAATCTATCTGGATCTCTAGGCTTAACATCACTACCAGATGTCTTAGTATACATTACTCTAAGGTGTTGACCATCTTGACCATCATCTCCCCATTTAGCCCATAATGACGGAGAACTAAAGTTACCCCATTTGTGAGTATCACCTTTATACTTTCTTTTACTAACCCATTCATATTTAAACTCTTCACTCACTCCCTTAGGATCATCTGTCCAAGGTTGTTCACCAGGAGCTGATTGAGGTATATATTCATCCTGATCTGGATTATTATCTGTAATCTCTTTAGGAGAAGCAGGTAACTTGGTACGCTGATATATATACTCTACTCCATCACCATCTTTACCATTTACCCCCCATTTGGACCAAATAGTAGGATCACTCCACTCACTCCAAGTACCATCAGCTTGTAAGTTGTGTGAACAAACCCATTCGCATTGGTATGATTCACTAATACCTGTAGGATGATCAGTCCAACCTTGTCTAATAGCTTCAGTCTGACTATTACCTGTAGGTTTAGTAGGAGTAACTAAACTAGTTACAGTAAGCTTATATACAAACTCAATATTACTACCATCTGAACCATCATGACCATCTGCACCTGTAAGTCTCACAGGTGTACTCCAAGGTACTACTATTGTGCCTTTACTAGAGAAAGTAGCAGTAGACATCCATACATAACCACTAGGATTACTATCACTACCAGACCAACCTTCAGGATATGTAATAGTATTAGTATCGTAATCCCAGCTACCTCCTACAGGAGTATCGGGTCTTTGTATAGTTTTAGTAGATTTGTATGCTATTACTACTCTAGTAGTATCTCCGTATATACCTGGTACACCATCAATACCGTCCTTACCGTCCTTACCGTCTTTACCATCTTTACCGTCCTTACCTGCATCTCCTGTTCTACCTGCTGGTATACCAAATGAGAATAAGAACTTATCTTTATCTAAAGATACAGATGCAGTAGGTGTACTTGATTCATATACATCCTTAATTGCAGCCTTAAACTTAGAACTACCTATAACTATATCAGCTACAGATTCAAGCGGTAATTTATAGTTATTGTCTTTTTCTGCAGTAACAATGTATTCACTACCTGTAGCTTCAAGCTTCTCTTCTAAGTCCAATATCTTTACACCATCACATTTTTGTATCATATCTGTTTATTTTATAATTTACAATAACCATTACTGCAATTTCCTGTACTGCAAGTATTATTAGAACAAGAGTAACAAATACCACTAAATAAAGTAGCAGAGTTACGCTCTTTCTCTAAATGAAGACACTTATCGTTTTCTGTATTGAAACAATCACCTTTCTGAGTAAGAATAGCATTGTTACAGCAAGTACTAGCTGCACATTTTGGTTTAATAGATATCTCAAGTAATCTACAGATATCTACATATAATTGTAAAGCATCGCGATAGTAATCGGATGCTAAAGTATACTCAAGCAGCTATCTCTTAAAGACTACTAACATTATGTTCTGCATAGTCTGATCATCTAAACAAGTTGAGCAGTGAGTATGTAATTTCCTAATCTCTGCCATATATACAATTGAAGGATTGTAGTATATGCCATGAAAATGTATTTCTTCCTATTCCGTAAAACATCTCAAAGTAACATACTTCATATTCCAATCTAATTCTAGAATGTCGTCATTAGTTACAGTTACATTATTATCGGAATCTACTGTAATATTCTCAGAAAAGCTAATGTTATGTATAGGACTGTCTTCAAGTATGTTCTTTAAATTCCATACTTCATCTATATAAACTTCCTTACTATAGCTGCTAAGGTCTACTTCAGTCTCTATCTTGAAGGTCAGTTTATCACCATCTATTTGTATATTTGTTAATTTGTCCATATATCAACAATAAAAAAAGTGAAGAGTGGAATATTCCACAACTCCACTTCTGTAGTTTGTAAAAGGAATCTTATCCCAAATTCAATCTCTCTAACGTGGATTAGGCAATTGCCTTACCAGCAATAAATGACTGAATACCTTTATCTACAATAGAATCAACTAAACTAGGACAATAAACTTCCGTAGTCAACGGAGTAGTCTTGATGTACTGATTATCATTGCTCAAGTACAGGTTATCGTTTTCGATGATAGCATAGTCATATTCTGCATCTTCTACTACTTTACGGACTTGTTCAACAATAGGATATGCACCAGTAAATACATGACCTTTATAACCCATGTTACGTACTTCTGCATCACGTACTTGCTTCCAATAACCCTTACCCGGATTACCAGCAGTCTTAACAATCGTAGCACCTACAACTGCCTTAGGCTGATTAGCAAGCAATGCACCAGGAATAGTCTCATACAGAGATGCTTCCATAGATACAACGCTGTATTCACTCAAAGAGTAAACACCTTCGTTATCATCCTTCGGCATAGCAGTCAAAGTCAGAACTGCAGCAGAAGCAGTAGCCTGTACTCTACGATTCTTGTGAGCGTTAATCTTCTTCAAGAAAGCGTCTACTAAATCTTTAGCTGTAGTAGTTTCAGCATATACTTCATAAGTATGAGTAAACTGCCAAGCAGCTTCATACATATCCTTATAAACAATACGCAAAACGTAACGATTACCAGCAATAATAGTAGCGTTAGTTAAAGTGATTACAATCTTTTCTTCAACAGGAGCTACATATTCGCCAATTACTGCAGACGGTTTAGAAGCTTTCTGGATTTCAGTAGAGAAATCAATATTAGCTTTCTGTGCTACTGTACCATCAGGCATAGTAACGTTCATCTTTTCACCTGCTACACCTACATACAGAGAGTTAGCATTTACTGCATCAGCAGCTCTTTTAATAAGAGCCTTATTCTCATCGAACAAAGCAACATCACCAACAGCCAAAGCATCTACTGTAGTGTAAGAAGTCGGAGCTTGTTTTCCAATCAGAACTGAGTGTACTGAAGTTATCATATTAAATGTTTGTTTTTAAATTAGACATTAGCGCTTAGTCTATTCGCTTACTTTCTACTTTCATTATTTCAGATTTCCACGGCCGTAAGCGCCTTAATTATTCGTCCTAAGATTTCTTAGAACTTGCATTAGGTATAGTTTGTACTATCATTTGAACTGCTAGATCAACTATATCCTAGTGTGTATTTTCTGGTAAATCTGTATACTCTTTAGTTAAATCCTAGAGAGTACCTAAATCCTTAGCTTTTCTTAAGTAAGTAAGCTCATAAGAACTTATGTCATATTTACCATCAGTATATAATACAATTTTATTGTCAGTATATACTCTAATAGGTTTTGCTTGATTATAACGCAATTTATGATCTGATAGGCTATTACTTAGTCTAGAGCTTACTGTCTCTATTGTAGCCTCTATTACATCAGACTCATGAGTAATTAAGTTATTGCATTTATTATCCTTTATACTTATATATACATTTTCACCAAGTGCAAACATATAATCTTCAGGATAATTGGCTTCCCATTTGTTACCTAACTTACTAAAATTATAAGTAGTATAATCTTTAGTATTTACTAAAGTACGTATGTTATCAGTGATCTCTTGATTCCTCTAGAATACTCTAAAGTTCTATTTAACATATTCGTCTTTAGCTCTATTTATAAAATGAAACAAAGTATCTGAAGGAAACTTGATAGTTTCATTATAATGAGGTATGATATTATTCAGCTGCCTCTCTACATTTATTTGAAAATCTCTCTCACACATAATTATTCAGATACTTGGTTTAACTAAAACTTAGAAGATTGTCTTTGAGATTCTATATTCTCTAAAGCAATTACTACTGCTCTATTAATAATCTCATACATAACATCTTCAGGGAAGTCTAATTCTTGTTCAGGTTTAGTATAATCAAACTTAGTTGGTTTCTTAACATAAGTTAGATCTACTCTATAGAACTCTGTATTATCTTCTACTCTTGGAGCATACATAGGATCCTGCATTAAAACAGGATCTACATATACTAAGAGTTTATCGTTTTCTAAAGTAGCTACTGGATTCTCTACCCAAGGTATATTATTGTAAGTCTACTTAAAAGGCTTTACTAACTCATGACTAGTAAGTACGCAGTTAGTCTAGAATTGTCCATACTTAAGTAATACACTAAGTATAGTCATTCTATTATCTTCATCATGAATATCTTCTAATGCATACTCATTATAGTCTGTATGTACAGCATGAAGGTTAACATCTGTAGCTATTAACTTCTCTATTTCAGATAAGTTAGATACAGAACCTTCCAAACCTACTCTTAATGCATTGTTACCAGTAATCTTATTACTTAAGATTTCTAACTATGCTTGATTAAGAAATAAGTCTACTTCTTCATCTAAGAATGCTGGGCATCCACCATAAGCAATACCTTCTGCATTCTTATCCAGAACTACCTTGAAAATTATATGAGAATCTTTATTAGTCATTACTTAGATTTAATTTCATTGAGTATTGCTAATTTAATATCTTGATTCTTCTTATCCTTAAGATAAGCAATTACATCTTCAAGACCATTACCAATTAAATCAGTACCAAAGTAATATTGAGCACGATTCTTTCTAATAATGTTTTTAGCAATAGCTTCTTCAATTACGAAGTTAATTTCTTTATTAGGGTTATTTACCCATTTCATCAAGAACTTAGAAGGATCAGCTTCAATAAATTCTGACAGTTTAGCTTCAGCAACCTCATTAGACATAGAATCTGATTTCATACCATAGAGACGTAAACACTTACGCATTTCTTCAGTAGACATCTTATCCATCTCTCTATATGCTTCACGCTTAACTTTATTGAACTTGTTCTGTTCTTCTGCTTCACTATCCTTATTAATCATAACATAATCAGTGCTAGGCTTAATATCGTTAAGACCATTAGCTACTCTCTTATGTTTCTTAAGGAATAGGTATTTTAATTCATCCTCAGGTCTATTAGTATCCAATATTAAATCCTTTTTGCCAATCTTAATAGCAAAAGTATCCCAAAACGCACTATTAGGAGATAACTATCCCTCAGGATAACCAATTTCTTTTTCTAATCTAGTTGCATCTTCTGCAGATAAACCAGTATATAAATTACCAGATCTGGTCCAGTAAGAGCTTACATAGTCAAAACATGTAGGCCATTTAGTAATCCCAGTCCAGGGATTAGTTTTAATTATTCTAACGATTACTTCCATAATTATTAATTAGATTGTTCAGTTAGTTGTTCTTTATATTTCCAGATATATTTAGCGTTATTCCAGGCTCGTTTATTATTTGGATCTATTGGGTTTTGTAACTGTCGCTGTATTCCTCTTCTATCACAACCAGATTCTCTAGATGCTTCAATAATAGAAACATACTCTCTGATCATATTACCATCCTTATCGTACTGATTTATAGCTTTAGCTACTTTTAAGCCATTTTCAATAGCAATGTGCTTTTGTTTTTTAGTTACTTTTCTATTTTTTCTAGACTCTAAATCAGCCTTTCTGCAAGCTTCTGATATAGTAGGCCTCCAGTCAGGGTCTTTAGCAAATAAACTAGCCGGAACTGTTTCAGGTACATCGGAGTAATCTTCTTTATAAACCCAAATGTAAGGGTTTACTTTAGAACCTATCACATTTCTACCCTTTAACGCGTTAGATAGAGTTGTGACATGTATTCCTGTTAATCTAGACGCTTCGTTTACACCACGATACTCTGATATAAATTTACCGTCTTTAGTGTATTGTAGCACTGGTTTTCTTCTAGAAGAACCAATATTTCCAGAATTACGATAAGCTTCTCTTGCTTCTGTAATTATTTTTCCAGCTTCAGATAGCTTAAGTCTAGTAGCTTCAGTAACTTCTCTGCCGATAGCTTTTTGACGGATCTTTTCTTTAGTTTCTTCAGTATGACATCTACCAAAAGTTCCGTCTCCGCCTTCTGTCATATTATAACCATACTCATCTTGCAATGATTTATATTCGGAAATATAATATTGTTCTTTCTCTGTGAGTTCTTCCCAACTATTGCAGAAATCTATAAGTTCTATTGAGAAGTTCTCTTTTCCATATTTTCTTATGGCATTATGTAACTTGAAGGGGCATCCGTGCTCGGCACTATAGATGTGTTCTTTCCACCGAGCACTTATACCTTTACTTGTGATACCTAATAATTGTATAAAAAAGTTAGTTTATCACTCTGCTTCCATGATTAGTTCCCCACACGCACGTGGATCCCTTAACATTATGCCCATTTCTCCAAGGAAGAATACAGTGTAACCATCCTTACCATTAGACCTCAGAGTATTAATAGACTTACCATAACCAGACGGAAGAACTGCACCACCAGTAGTCCAAGTTACGAATTCACGATTCTTACGAACTACCTTAACGATATTAGCTTCACCATCACGTCTACCCAGATCCAGGAACGTCATACGGTATGATTCCAGCGGTTTCAAAGTAACCGGATGTAACTTACGATTGTAAGTAATATCGTCATACAGCGGGAAATACTTCAGAGTCAACTCGATACCATTAGTCATCTTATAAGTCTTGAACTGACCACCAAAAGTAAGGCTGTCACCAGAACCAGTTACAAATACAGTATCAATCAGGTTCATGTTAACTACCTTTTCCTTCAAAATTCTATCGAATTCACGGATACCCATTTCACCAGTCAATGCAACAAACTTACGTTCGTTAGTACCAAGTACATTATAAGACAGGTCAAACAGGAAGTCTTCCAACAGTTCTGCAGTAAGATGAGTATAGTAACGTCTATTAGACGGAGCAATCTGTTCCAACAGACCGGCGCCAATAAATACCGGACGGCCGTTAGTACCTTTCAGATTACAAGAACCATCTTTGTTTACATTAGATTTCATGTAAACCAAGAAACGTTCACATCTCTTATACCATTCACGCAGAGCTACCCATTCCTGATAATCAGCCCACAAATAAGACTTCTTACCAGTCTTAGGATCCTGCAAAGCAATTGCCATTACCGTAGAATAAGCTGAACCAGTAATATCATAGTTGATACGAATTGTAGTAAGATAATTACGCATCTTGAAATGAGTATTATAGTTCAGGATATCGCCCTCTTCACTGTATTCTTCAACAGCAGAAGCCAGACGAGATACTTGGCAACCCGGTTTCAAGAGTTCTGCAGGGATATAAGAAGTAGGCTGACCATCAGCTACAAAACAAGTATATACCCACAGGTTACCGTCCTGATACGGAGCACCTGCTACACGTACTTGGAATTCCTTATCATCAAATTCCAATACAGCAGTAGGACCAAACCAGTTATCTTCTAACCACAGCATAATAGGTGTATTGCCAAGACCCGCAGTTGAATCATCTGTAATAGCTGCACCATTCCATTTTGCATCTCTAATTGTAACTGCTCTATCGGCATCAATCATTACATTCCACTCCCAGCTCGGTTGATCAATGGTCATTACATTACCAAGACCACCAGTAAGCATATCCAAAGAAGTGTTGTAACCATTATCTTTGGTACCGAATACATAGGACAACACAGTAGCAACCTGATACGGATTCTATTGTGATGCTGCAGAAATCTTAGCGGTATCAATCAAATCACTGAACCACTTACCTTTATACAGTACCAAATTATTCAGAATATTATTATCCATAAAATACTAGTAAATTAATTTTTAGTTATTATTAATTAGCACGCAATCTTCGTGCGAAGGAATTCCACATAGACTCGGTGCTAGTGTTATCCTGTTTATTAGTCTTTCTACTTACTCCTGTTCTATTAAGGCTATTTTTAAACTTGTTAATAGCGGCATTTTGACCTTTTACTTCAGCAGCTTTTACAAGCGTATCTCCTTTCATAGTGAAGTAGGCAGACTCAATTAAATTCTTTACGCTCTTAGACCAATCTTTTTGAAATTTGGTCATACCATCAGAGGTAGGTTTGAATATATATTCCAACAGTATTTGTTTATCCTTTTCTGGAATTTTAACACCGCGGATATTATCCATACCCTTTATTTCGTTGATAACGGTATCAAAGTACTCCTGTTGACGTTGGGCTGCGAGCTTAGCGGCATTTTCTTGGTCTTTCAATAGCTGTTGTTTCTTATTCTCTCTTATGTCCTTAAGAGCTTCAGCAGCATCTTGGGACTCATCTTCAAGAATACCAGCTTCCTCGTATTTAGTAAGTTTCTTTTCAATCTATTTAGCATTAAAACCCTTTTCTTTAAGGAATTCTTTTAATACCAACTTCTGATTACTTTCATCTTCAAGATCAATATCATCAAGATCAATTTCATTGTCAATTGAGAAATAATCTCTCAAATTACCACCATTCTTAACAAACTTATCAAGTTGCTCAACTTCTTCGCTAGCGTATTGTGGTACTGAGTTTTCTTCGATTACATCATTAAAGTAATCAATTAAATCTTCTACAGTCTTAGGTTTGTCATCATCCTCAATATCATCCCAACCTAATTTTTCAGATAAAGAGTCAAAGAAACCTGTTACTATGGTAGTTTCATCAGCAGATTCTTCTGGTTCTTCTTCCTCAACTTCAGGTTCTTCTACTTCTTCTTTTGTAGTAGTCTTAGGTTTAGCCTTAGGTTTAGATTTTACTTCTTTATCTTCTTCTTCAAGCTCTTCCTCTTCCTCTTTCTCTTCCTCAGTTTCAGTTTTAGTATTCTTACGAATATTACTTAACTCTTCTTCACTGAGTTCTTCTCCTACTCCTTCAAGATCAATTTTTGTTTCTTCCTCTTCCTCATTAGTAGGAGAAATAACAGGTTTATTCTTTATACTTGCTCCTGGCATGAGTTCTTCAAACACCTCAAAACCGTTCAATGTTATATTATCCATAATTATATATAATTAGATTTGTTGTATTTCTTTAAGTTCATTTATTTCGTGTCTGAGTTCATCGATAGCTTTATCAATGTCCTCTTCTGATTCACTTTCTTCTATATCGTATTCCTTATCAGATAGACAGTATCTAGATACTAATAGATCAAAGTAATACCTTAATTCTTCTTCACTAAAATATTTCTAATTAGTTAGTGCATCTAATTCTTCTCTAGTGAGATTTTTAGCATATAGCGGATCTGTCCTAGGATCGAAAGTAGAATAACAGGACTAGTCTAATCCCGTATAGCTGCCATCGTAATAATTGAATATAGTATCAGTACAATATACTGGAGTGAATGTTTCGATATACTATTGCTGTTTTTTAGCAGCTCTAATATAGGTCTATAATTTTATTTCAACTGATATCGGATCTACTATCATACTAATGTTTTATTATCCCCAATGCGAGTAATTGGAACTGAATTAAAATCTTTCACAAACTATCTTTTACTTTTATAAGTATTAAATAGTTTTTTTATATTATCGTTATC
>ENA-OZGF01000405-OZGF01000405.1-human-gut-metagenome-genome-assembly--contig:-NODE-405-length-19833-cov-4.556983_pt1 | contig 19833 bp, 19 predicted proteins | sample MGYA00245116_ERZ653657 | MGnify/ENA primary metagenome ERZ653657 (study PRJEB26926, sample SAMN06165034) | human gut metagenome | biome: ENVO:00009003; feature: ENVO:2100002; material: ENVO:00002003...
CGTGGGCTCGGAGATGTGTATAAGAGACAGATATCTGTTATTACAAAAATGGATACGCCGGAGTTTACAAAAGAAACGCTCGAGGTTGACCGGGATATGGAAGTCGACTGTGACATATGCAGCGAGATAACCGTAGTTTTCAGGTGTTGGTTTGACGCAGACAAGAAATTCGCATTGCACATAAATGATATGGATGATGTATGGCTTAATATGTACGGGAAATATGACTCATATGCCGATACACTGCGCATTGAATGTGAAATAGATAAGCTCGATGGCTGCGTGTATTTTGATTATGTCCCGACTGATGCGGAATCAAAGCTCATCAAGGGTATGATAACGCAGAAAATCCGCGAGGAATATTGTCAGACGCCGCAGGAGTTCTGCGAGGAAGCAAGAGCTATTGAAAACGGGGGAATAACGCAATGACGAGATATATCTACCCGCAGAACCTCAAAGCCACCGCTAACCTCTGGCTTTGGAGTATGCGGGACTTTGTGATTTTGGCGATAGCGGTGCTTTTGTCCGCAGTTATATTAGTGCAGCTTAAAACGGTTATGCCCGCCGCATTAACGCTTTGCTACGGTTTTCTTACTATTCGTATGGACGATACAACCGTGCTTGACTTTATGCGTTACGCCGTGAAATACCTTATATCTACACAGCAATATTTTGAATGGGGATAAAATACAATATAATTTTATTTCTATCATAATGATACTTGACAATGTTTCGGTTGACCGATATAATGTGTATAGGTGATACTAATGCAAGACACACTAAATGATATGGAACAATCATATGAATACGGTCTACCGGAATATTTACAGCATGATCTTGACACATATAAGGACGGGCTGAAAAACGGTTCATCGCTGATGGATTGTCTGTGGTGTGAGCTGTACGGCAGCATAAATATAGCTCAGATAAATGACGGAGCGATTACTGCCGAACATGCGGACTATCTGCGGCAAAAATTCCTGTGGGGAAACGGCGGGATTGAGAATGGACATAAATGAAATTCTCAAAAATAGAGGCATGACAAAATACCGTCTTGCCGTTCTCAGTGGCGTACCTCACACCACGCTAAACAATATATGCAGCGGACAGGCAAAAATAGAAAAATGTTCAGCCGAAACACTGTATAAGTTGGCACAGGTTCTTAAAGTGACAATAGAGGATTTGATAACCGATTCTATGAAAGGAAAAGATACAGTGAAGAAAACAATACCTTTTGAACTCTTTAAAAGCAATGTTTGTCACAGGGTAAAGGATTGCGGAGATATTCCGTTTATTGTAGAAACGCTGAAATCAAACGAAATACGGAATTATTATGATAAAGAACAGTATCCGCAAGCATTTTACCTGTTGGCAATGGTAGATTATCTCAGACGAGAAAACAATCTCCCCCTATGCAATGCTTACAGCGATATGCGAAGGCAAAGGCTTGCAACGCCCATATATCCGCAAAGTGCAATTGCTATGGCTAAAGTAATGGATGATGATACCATAATTGAAAAAAGCCTTGAAGATTCAATCCCCGAATTCAGGCATTTTAACATAGCCGAGAATGAGGTGCACAATGTCATTTGATGAAGTTGCCTTTAACAAGGAAGATATGGACATGTATCTGCGCGAGCTTGCCAAAGTATTTCGCAAGCTGAACGGCAAAACGATGCCTGCTGAAATTATACTTATCGGCGGAGCGTCGGTGCTTATTAACTATGGCTTTCGCAATTCCACATACGATATTGATGCCATTATAATGTCATCATCTGCTATGAAGCAGGCTATCAATCAAGTGGGAGATAAGTTTAATTTAAAAAACGGTTGGATGAATACAGATTTTATGAAAACGAAATCTTACTCTTCAAAACTGACGGAACATTCCAAATATTATAAGACATTTTCCAATATCCTTGAAGTTCGCACTGTTACAGCCGAATATATGGTTGCCATGAAGCTGATGGCGGGCAGGAAATATAAAAACGATATGTCAGATATAATAGGCATATTAAAAGCTCACAGCGACAAAGGAAATCCGCTTACGCTTGAACAGATTAAAAAGGCAGTTACGGAACTGTATGGAGAATGGTCGGCATTGCCACAGTCGTCAATTGATTTCATAGAGCAAATGATGAGTTCTGAAAATTACGGTGAGATTTTTGAAAAAACGAAAAAAAGCGAAGCTGAGAATAAGGCGACACTGCAATCGTTTGAAACAAACTATCCCGGCGTATTGACAGAAGAAAATCTTGATGAGGTACTCCGACGTGCTTCAAAAGTAACATCTGAAAAAAATGAGGATGAAATTGATGAGCAATCAGATTATCCTACACCGACCATGTAAGACTAATAATAAGCAAAGGCATCGCAAAAAATGCGGTGCCTTATTTTTTACGAAACCAAGGTGATTAGATGATAACAGCAAAACAAAAACACGGTAAAGGCTGTTCGGTGCAGGAACTTATCGGCATCAGGACCTTTACGAAATACGGACTTATGACAGGCAGGGGAGAACTGCTATTTTTTCGTGTAGCTCCCACCAATATATCGGTGCTTTCGCATGCAAATATTGAAGTGAAAATACGCCACCTTATGATGGTGCTGTCGGCTCTGCCGGATATTGAGATAGTCTGCACCGATTCATCCGAATGCTTTGACGATAACAAAGCCTATCTGACCGATCGGATTGAAGCAGAGGATAACGGCAGGGTAAAGAGGCTTATAAAAAAGGATATAGACTTTCTCGACACCATTCAGGTAGAAATGGCTACCGCCCGTCAGTTTTTCTTTGTTGCACGACTGAAAGGACAGAAAGAAAAGCAGGTATTTGAAACCGCCAACCGAATTGAGAGCAAAATCTCCGGCGAGGGCTTTGAGGTACATAGGCTTAAAAAGCCGGAAATAAAACGGATTTTAGCGCTATACTTTGATGCGAGTATGCAGGGAGATACAATGCCGAATATTGACGGGGAGCAGTATTTTCAAATTTGAATTGATTTTTATATATGCAATGTGATAAAATATCTTTAATGAGAAAAGGGGGCAATAAGCTTGAAATGCACCTTTATGCATAAGCGTATTCCGGTTGCTGAAATCGAAGTGGATAACGCTGCGGGTTTTATACTGAAAATATATAAGATATATGCTCCGGAGCATTTGCCTGTCGGCGTGTCGTTTAAGGACGGTGCTGCCGACCGTGCAGCCTTAAATGATTGGTGGACCGACCGCTCAATTCCGGCAAGCCGCTCGGGGATAAGAGAAGCGCTTGAAACCTTGCAGATACCGAGCACGAAAATGCTGCTTGTCCGCTGTTACGGACTGAGCCTTTCCGACCAATATTGGATATGCCCCGACGGGTCGGGTCTTAATTGGGACAAAGTAAATTTTTTCAATAACGATTTTTCCGACGATATAGGCGACATACTGTTCGGCGGGAAAAGGAAAACGGGCGCGCTTAATTTCAGCACGCCGGACAGCACCTCGGACGGTAATCTGAAAAAGCGTTGGAAAATTATAAACGGAAAACGCTGCCTTATCAAAGGCGGGAGCAATCCGTTCAGACAGCAGCCGTTTAATGAGGTTATAGCGGCAAAAATAATGGAGCGTTTAAGCATCCCGCATATTCCGTATACATTGATGTGGGATAACGGCGCGCCGTATTCCGTTTGCGAGGACTTTATAGACGAAACCACGGAGCTTATACCCGCATGGCGCATATTGCAGACAAAGAAGAAAAGTAATAATACCTCGGTATATACGCATTTCAAAGAGTGCTGTGAGGCTCTCGGAATAAAGGGCGTCGTCCCGTTTCTTGACCGTATGATAGTTCTGGATTACATTATTGCGAATGAAGACAGACACCTTAATAACTTCGGAGCAATCAGAAATGCCGAAACGCTTGAATGGATAGGAATGGCACCGATATATGACAGCGGTTCTTCACTCGGCTATGATAAAATTCCAGCAAAGATACACTCCGGCAGAGATGTTGTTTGCAAGCCGTTTAAAAATCACCACAGTGAGCAGTTAAAGTTAGTTTCGGATTTCGGGTGGATAGATTTTGAAAGCCTTTCGGATGTGGGCGGGGTTATAAAAGAGATTCTTTCATCGGACGGCGCAGAGGAATATATTGACGACAGCCGGATAAACGCAATAACCGACGGGGTTAAAAAAAGAATTGAAACGCTGCGGCAGTTGGCTCTCTCCGAGCGCCCGGTTCAGGCGGATACAGCAGAGGATGATGTGGCGGAGGATATAGCCGAAGATTATACAATGAATATGCTGTGAAAAAATCGGTCGCTAAACATACTCAGCGGCTGATTTTTTACGGCAGAAAGTAAAACAGGCGGCCGAGAAAATTATAAAGCAAACAGATAACCTCTTGACCTGTAGGTTATCTGCGGGGTATAAGAAGGTGCGCCGGTTCGGTGTAAGTGATATGTCCAAACGAGGGGGAAAATATTGTGTATGAAACCAAGATTGTTTACGGCGACGATCTGCGCAAAATGGTTAAAACCGTAAAGGGTTTAAAAAAACGCGATTGTTTCGGCAGAATTGAAAAATTTTTGCACGGTACAGACAGAACGCGTGTATGCGCTCTTTACGGTTTGAAAAGAACGGGAAAAACAACGCTGCTGTTGCAGACTATTGCAGAAATGTCTGAAGAAGAATTCAGCAAATGCTTTTATGCAAAAATGAACACCGAAAACACAATGGCTCAAATTACGCGGGATTTAGAGAAGATGTTTGATAACGGCTATCGTTACGCCTTTATTGATGAAATTACCCTTATGAAAGACTTTATTGATTCCGCCGCACTTTTTTCGGATATCTATTCTATGATGGGTATGAAAATTGTTCTTTCCGGCAAAGATTCTCTCGGCTTCTGGCTTGCGCGGGATAACGAGCTGTATGACCGTGTGCGTATGATTCATACAACATTTATTCCGTTCAGAGAGTACAGCCGATTGCTCGGAATTGACAGTATTGACGAATATATTCGCTACGGAGGTCTTTTGAGTCAGGGAGAGCTTGATTTTGAAAATGAAGATGTTATCGCCGATGACGCTTCTTTCAGGGATGACGAATCAACAAGAAAATATGTGGATACGGCAATCAGCAGGAACATACAGCACTCGCTTGCCTGCTGCCGGTACGGTCATAGGTTCGGACCGCTCAGAGAATTGTACGAGGCGGATGAGCTGACAAGTGCCATCAACCGTATTGTCGAGGATATGAACCACCGTTTTCTTGTAAGCGTACTGACAAGAGATTTCGTCTCAAGCGATCTGGGCATAACTGCGCACAATCTAAAAAATGAACGGGATCTGCAGAAAAGAACGAACATTCTTGAAGCAATCGATAAAAAAACCGTTACCGAGAAGCTGATGAAGCTATTGAACATTCGCAACAAAGCCGAGCAGACCGTCGAGATAACACCGTCGCAGGTGGCGCGAATCAAGGAATATTTGAAGGGCTTGGATCTGATTGTGGAATGTCCGATACGCAATGCCGAAATGGGGCTTGAAAAGGAAGAACGCATACTGTTTACTCAGCCCGGTATGCGCTACTGTCAGGCACAGACACTTGTGTATTCGCTGATGCAGGATGAAACCTTCATACAGCTTACAGAGGATGAAAAAACATTCATCACCGACCGTATTCTCGAAGAAGTGCGCGGCAGAATGCTTGAAGATATCGTGCTGCTTGAAACTATGAAAGCGCTCGGAAGAAATTACGATGTGTTTAAATACCAGTTCGCAACCGGCGAATACGATATGCTTATCTACGGAAGAAACGAGCGCGGCTGCGCTGCATATGAAATAAAGCACAGTGATAAATGCGCAAGTGATCAGTCAAGACATCTGCGCAATGAAAATATGCTTTCGCTTACCACCCCGCGCTTCGGCACATTAGAGGGGCGCTATGTGCTGTATCTCGGTGAAAATACGGATACCGAGGACGGCATTGCCTATCGGAATGCCGAACAGTTTTTAAAAGCATTGCCGGAAATTTCGCTTACAAGCGGACTTGAAGAAACCGAATCCGAGGATGAAACCGAGGGCATGCAGCCGACTATGTAAAATTTAAAAGTATCACAGCAGTCAGCCGTTCAGGAATTACCGAACGGCTGATTTTTTATATCTTTTTTACGGCAGAAAGGAAAATATTATGCTCAAAAGAAAACCGAAAGTATTAACGCCGGAGCAGGCAGAGGAAATCCGCACCAAGGATTTCTTCGATATGATCCTGCCCGGCACAGTTAAATTTTTATCCGACCATTATATCGTCGGCGACAGCTACCGCTGCGTGTGGGCGATTCGTGAGTATCCGCCTACTACCGAGGAACAGGCAATTCTCTCGCAGCTCGCCGACCGCAACGGTGTGACGCTTCGCATTTACCACAGACTTGTTGAATCTATGGAACAGCGTAAAATCATTCAAAACGCCACTCGCCGCAACAGGCTTAAAAGCGGTGGCAATGATGTAAGCGAAACCATTGAAGCCGAGGGCAATTTGCAGGATGTTATTGAACTGCTCGCCAACCTCCGCAAAAACAAAGAGCCGCTGCTGCATTGCTCGGTATTCATCGAGCTGAAAGCCAAAAGCATGGAAAAGCTCAAGGAACTGCAGAGCGACATCGCAATGGAACTGACTCGCTCCAAAATTTCTGTCGACAGGCTGACATTACGGCAGAAAGAGGGCTTTCTCTCTGTTCTGCCCGTGGGCGCGAATATGTTTGGCGCACAGTATGAGCGAGTATTGCCTGCATCATCTGTTGCCAATATGTACCCATTTAATTTCAGCGGCAAAACAGATCCACACGGCTCATATATCGGGAAAGATAAATACGGCTCTAACATCCTCGTAGACTTCGACCGCAGAGCCGAGGACAAGACTACAAGCAATATCCTCATTCTCGGCAACAGCGGTCAGGGCAAGAGTTATTTGCTCAAACTTATACTTACAAATATCCGTGAATCTGGCAAACGAATCATCTGTCTTGATCCCGAATCGGAGTATGAGGATCTGTGCGAAGCGCTCGGCGGCTGCTATATAGATTTTATGTCGGGCGAATACATCATAAACCCATTAGAACCTAAAGTTTGGAACGATACTTCGGACGCGGGAAACGGGTTCAGTGGAGAAACAGACCCGATGCGCGAATCGGGAGCAGGCACCGCCTGCCCGGAAGCGTTTAAGAAAGTGACAAGGCTCAGTCAGCACATTGCCTTTCTGAAAGATTTTTTCCGCAGCTACAAGGATTTTACCGATGCACAAATTGATACAATCGAAATTCTGCTCTCCAAGCTGTACGCCCGATTCGGCATTACCGACAGCACAGATTACAGCGTAAAGAAGCCCTCAGATTTTCCCGTTGTGGAGGATTTCTATAAGCTGTGCGAAGAAGAATTTATGACCTACGACAAGCAGAGAAAATATCTCTATACAGAGGAAACGCTCCAAGAAGTCTGCCTCGGCATCCACTCTATGTGTGTCGGTTCTGAAAGCAAATACTTCAACGGACACACCAACATCACAGACTCTAACTTTCTTGTATTTGGCGTGAAAGGGCTTATGGACACCAACCGCCGACTCAAAGACTGTATGCTGTTCAATATTCTATCTTTCATGAGCAACGAACTGCTCGGCAAAGGCAGTACGGCGGCATCGGTGGATGAGCTGTACTTGTTTTTATCCAACATGACTACAATCGAATATCTGCGCAACTGCATGAAGCGTGTGCGTAAAAAGGACTCCTCGGTCATTCTGGCAAGTCAGAATATCGAGGATTTTTTGATTCCGTCGATCCGGGAGTTTACAAAGCCGCTGTTCTCCATTCCGACGCACCAGTTCCTGTTCAATGCAGGACAAATCAATCCGAAGGAGTATATGGACGCCTTGCAGGTCGAGCCGAGCGAGTTTGAACTCATTAAATATCCCGAACGAGGCACTTGTATGTATAGGTGCGGTAACGAACGGTATCTCCTGCAAGTTATTGCACCGGACTACAAAGCGGCTATTTTCGGAAAGGCAGGCGGGCGGTGAGCCACCGCAGGCAAACGCATAATAAAGCTACAGTAAAGCGCAGGCATTACACTTGCGCTTATATTTTTTGCGAAAAGGAAGTGATTGCTTATGAGTGCAACGGTTGCGGCGGCACTTAAAAAAGTAGCCGTTGCAGTATTTACCGATAAAAAATCCCGAAAAACGGTGATAGGGCTGATACTCGGCATTATAGTTATAATCGCAATGCCGATTGCGGTATTTATTTCGGCTTTAAATATGAGCGCGGATATGGATTCCGAGGACCTTAAACGCTTTGTTTCCGAGGAACTGACAGACGAGGAAAAGGCTGAATTGCAGACGGTTGAGGATATGATGAAAGCCATTGAGTCTGCTATGACCGAAAGGGGCTTTACGGCAGAGAAAACAAAGGAAGCGCAGGCGTTATATATCTTTTTTCTGTATGAACAATCAGGAGATGAAAGCTTTGCGGAAAAGCTGTCCGACTGCTTTGCGGAGAATCAGAGCGACGAGCAGCTTATTGCCGCTGTAAACTCCGCATTCGGCACGGAGATTAAAGCGGAGGATTACAGAAAAATTTTAATCTTGATTAAAAGCCATGAGTAATAGCAGTAGACTGTTTTATGATTTTATAGTATAATAGTTTTAATAATTCGTCAGGGGGATAAGCAGTTGAACCGTTTGGAATTAAAAAAGTACATAGCGGAAACCTACGGTATAGAGCCGGATTGTCCGTGGATCAAAAATCCGAATTTTGAGGTGTACCGCCACAGCAACAATAAGAAATGGTTTGCGCTGATTATGGATATACCGCGAAACCGAATCGGGTTACGCGGAATGGATATTATAGATGTGGTGAACCTAAAGTGCGATCCGTTATTATTAGGCTCGGTGCGCGCGGAATCCGGAATTTTTCCCGCATATCATATGAACAAGGAAAATTGGGTTACGGCAGCGTTAGACGGCACCGCGTCGGACGAAGTAATTAAAATGCTGCTTGATGTAAGCTATGAATTAACCGTCGCTAAAATAAAGCATAAATAAAAGCGAGGTGAGCCGGAATGGATTACAATTTATTGCTGCAATTAAAGGATCGGGCAAATAAAGTAAAGACCGACCTTCCGCCGGAGGTGGCGGCAGGCTTTAATGACAGTTTTAATGTTAAATATGCGCATAACTCAACCGCAATAGAGGGCAACACTCTGACCCTTATACAAACAAAGGCTGTTATTGAGGACGGGTTGTCTGTGGGCAGGAAAATGCTCCGTGAAATATACGAGGTTGTAAACCACGCAAAGGCATTCGCTTATGTGCAAAAATGCGTTGCAGATAAAAAGCCGCTTGACGAAAATACGGTGAAAGATATTCACACTCTGTTTATGCATGACATTATCATAGGCGGAGTATACCGCAATGTAGAAGTCCGCATTCCGGACGCAGGTCATAAACCGCCGGCACCAAGTGAAATGTACCGTCAGGCTAAAAACTTTTTTTCAGACCTTGCGTATAAATATGAAAATAACGCCATAGAGTTGGCGGCGTGGACGCACGCGGAATTTGTGCGGATACATCCGTTCACGGACGGCAACGGAAGAACCTCGCGGATGATTATGAACTATCAGCTTATGCTGAACGGCTTTCTTCCGGTGTCTGTTGCAAAGGAAAACCGCCTTGAATATTTCGATGCGCTTGAAGCATATGCCGTAAACGGTAATCTCGAACCTTTTTCGGAGATGATAGCAGAGCTTGAAAAGCAAAGACTTGAAGAATATGCGTCGGCAGCCGAAGAACAGGTACAGGAAAATTGAATAACAAATACATAGCCGCTTGGTTTTCTTTTGAGAATCAAGCAGCTTTCTTATTTTCAGAGGTGATGAAAAATATGATTGTAAAGAAAGAATTTTGCAGATAAGGGTACTGTTTATGGCATTAACTCTGTTCTGTGTTTTTCTTTAACACCGCCCTTACACGGATCGTCAACAGTATCAAAATAATATAAAACAATATCAGGTAAAACGGGAAAATGACCATACCGAATGTCTGACCGAGCAATCCGCAAAGCGTAGGAGCAAGCATGATTCCGATATATGCCGATGCCATTTGAATTCCGATGACAGACTGTGAAATCTCACTGCCGAAGTTTTCGGGCGTAAGGTAGTTAAAGTTCGGAAACAGCGGACCGTTTCCGAGTCCGATTAAAAACATTCCGGCGGCGCACAGATATACATTGCTCGGAAGAACCAAAAGCAACAGGGCTGCACTTAATACGATCTGCCCCAGCTTTATTATCTTCCAGCTATGTAATCTTGTAGCCAACACGCCGGACAAAAACCGTCCGAGAGTCATTCCGATATAATATATCATTATAATTCGGGCTGCTTTTTCAGGGGACAAGTGCTTGTATTCCACAAGAAATGTGCTGCCCCATCCGCCGCAGGTGCATTCTATTGCGCAGGATGCGATAAACAGTCCGCACATCATTTTCACGCCCGGGATTTTCAATATGTTTCCAAGCGATAAACTTTTATGTTCTGTTTCATCGGCGTTTCTTTCAGCACCGTGCACCTTATGCCATAACGGAAGCGATATAAACAATAGCGCAGCTATGGCAAGCTGAATGACAAAAGTAATTCTGTATCCGCCACGCCAACCGGATTTGCCTGCAATAACAAGGGATAAAATGTAGGGGCTTACAGAAACGCCAACGCCGTAAAAACAATGCAAAAAACTCATATGTGTTGCGGAATAATGCAGAGCAACATAGTTGTTCAGTGCTACATCTATTGAGCCTGCTCCTATGCCGAGTATAACAGATAAAAAGCACATCACCCATAAATTCGGTGCAAAAGAATAGCCGAGCAAGGCAATCGCTGTCAGAAGTGTGCTGTATGCCGAAACTTTATTGGTTCCGAGCTTGGCAATTACTTTAGAACTGATAATGCTTGATATGACAGTTCCGCAAGACACTATGACCGTAACAAAGCTTCCGAATGAAAAAGGCAGTCCGAAGTCGGAGTATATTGCTGGCCATGCCGTACCGAAAAGCGAGTCCGGAATTCCCAAACCGATAAAAGCTATATATATTATAATCAATAATGCTGTTGCCATAGAATGCTCCCCTGTAGCTTGCAAAAAACTTATGCTTTTTTTAATTCTGAACATCAAGCATTATACAACAAGAGAATAAATAAATCAATAAAAAACGAATAACAATGAAAGGACTGAGCAGAATGGATAAAAGTGAAATTATACGGCTTTGATCCCGAACTGATTATGTAAGTTTTAGAGGGTGGTTGATTTTTATAAAAAAACAGGCTATAATATCGGAAATAAATATTGAAAGGGGTGCGGAATATGACGGACATAACAGGAAAGCTAATGTCGTGGGATAATGTTGCAGCAACAGTAAAAAACGGAATTATAACCGATTATAATAAGCTGCTCTTGCCGCTGTATTTAAAACGAACCAAAGATGTTGAAAAATGGCTTGCTTACCGCGCCGTAGACCATAGCAGAAAAAATGCACGCCTGCTCAAAAGAGCCTTGCGGCTGCGCACAACTGATGATATGCAGACAGCGCTTGCAGTGAATGCTGCTACGGTGACCGATCGCTATTGGTTCAGACCCGAAGGCTCAGCGGCTGTGTATGAGGATATACGGTTTAAGGAAAACTATTTTTCCGAGCTTGCCCTGCGCGGCGATCCCGACAGCTTTTCAAACCGTCCGTCACGGACGCCGGAGCTTACCAACACCGGCAGCTTCGAAAAGTGCTGGAAGCTCATTGACGGCGAGTGGTGGATGTACAAAAACGGAAACAGCGAGGAATATTTCTCGGAGCTGTTCATATGCAAACTCTGCGAAAGGCTGGGACTGCCTACGGCGCACTATGAGCTTGACGGACGGTATATCCGCTCAAAGGATTTCACAAATGGCGCGGCGGTGAACTTCGAGCCGATGCGCGCACTTGCAGACGATGATGAGGATTACGAAAATTGCTTTAATATTCTGAATGAAATATCGCCGGATATAGCTGTGCAGTATCTGTTGCTCCTATGGATGGATACGGTGTGCTATAATATGGACCGCCATACAGAAAACTTCGGGCTGCTGCGGGATGTGAAAACCGGTAGGATAATATCTCTTGCACCGAACTACGATAATAACATTGCCCTTATAGCCAAAGGCTATCCTACGGATGTCCGCAGGGAGCATGACGGTCTGATTGGATTTCTCAAAACATTTATACAAAGCTCTGAGGAAGCGCATGAAATGTACCGACAGATGAAGCCACCGGAGATTACCGAAAGAATGATTGACGAATGTATGGATGAAATTCCGATCAAGGCAGATAGGGATTATATCCGCAGCTTTGTACTTAACGGTCAGGAAAAGGTGCGTGAAATTATCTGTGCGGATATTGAACCCACCGAAGACAATGCAATCGGAATAATGTTATAATAAAAAACGCAATAAAAGCGGCGCTGAAAACGGCGTCGCTTTTTGCTGCCTTAAAGGAGCTGAAAACATGAAAAAGACAACATTTAATGTTTCATTTGATGAGGACAAGGCATCAGCCCTTGTCCTTTATCTTTCACAGAAAGGTACGACAGTAGAAACGGAACTTGAAAAATCGCTTGATACACTCTATGCAAAAACCGTGCCTGCGGGTGTGCGGGAATTTATAGATATGCGCTCCGGCACTGTTTCCCCCTCTGCCGTGCCGAAGCCGAGAAAGCCGAAGCCCATGAAAACAGAGCATACCGAAGTAAGCGAGGTGAGTGCAAATGAGCGACATTGATATTGCCGCCAAAGCCCCGTCCGTAAGCCCCTGTGTCGCCCCGTGTAGCGAGATGTAGCCCCGAATCGGGTAAACACAAGCCCTGCAAAGCAAAGAACCGTTTGGGGCGATTTTCGCCCGACTTTGCGAAAATCGGCAGGCGGTACGAAAATAAGCAGGAGAAAGCGAGGGGTTGCCTTGCTTTCCCCTCGCAGGACACAGCGGACGGCAACGCCGACCGCATAAGGCTTTGCAGGGCTTTTGGGGGCTGCAGAGAAAACCGACCTTTCGGGGTTGCTCGAATTTCAGCCTCGCTGATTTAGGGGTTGCTGTTTTTGAGCGAAAAATACGGCAGAAAAGGAGATGATTTGAGTGCCGACGCCAAAAAACAAACGCAAATTTGCACTGTGGCTCTATCCCGAAACGCTCGATAAAATCGGGCAGCTCTACACCGCAGACGATTGCCGCAGTAAATCCGAATTCATAGAAAAGGCGGTGCAGTTCTATATCGACCACCTCACTGCCGAGGATCAGCGCTCCATGCTGCCGAACGCAATACTGTCCTCCATGAAAAGTATTGTTGCCGAGAGCGACAACCGTATCAGCCGATTGCTTTTCAAAATGGCTGTGGAGCTTGCCGTCACAATGAATGTGGTGGCGGCAAACAGCGACATCGACGATATCACTCTCGAACGACTCAAAGGCGAATGCGTGAAAGAAGTAAAAAGGCTCAACGGCAATTTTACTTTCCGTGACGCAAACGATTGGCAGAAGGGATAACGCATGGCACGGCTTATTACAAAATTCAAATATCTAAAACCCGATGAGCGAAATCACTTCGGCGGCTATGCGGAATACATTGCTACCCGTGAGGGTGTTGAAAAGATAGATGAGTCAAAAAGAAACGCTCCGGCGACCGAGAAACAGCGGCGGCTCATTCAAAAAATCCTCTCGGACTTTCCCGACAGCAAATCCTCGTTGGAGTATGAGGACTACCTCAAGGAGAAAACGGTCGGTGCAGCTTCTGAATTCATTACCCGTGCGCTTGAGGAAAACGCCGATGAGATGATGCACACCACAACCTATGCCGACTACATCGCCACCCGTCCCCGTGCGGAACGCTTCGGCTCTCACGGACTTTTTACCGATGACGGCGTGGCGGTGGATCTGCAAAAGGTGTCGGACGAACTCAACGCGCATACGGGAAATGTGTGGACGGCAATCGTCTCACTGCGCCGTGAGGACGCCGAGCGGCTCGGCTACGATAACGGCAGCCGATGGCAGGATATGCTCCGGTCGCAAACACAAGTGCTCTCCGAAAACCTGCGGATACCCATGAGTAACCTCCGTTGGTTTGCCGCATTCCATAACGAAAGCCACCATCCCCATATCCACTTGATAGCCTACTCTACAAATCCAAACGAAGGCTATCTCTCGGAAAAAGGCGTGATGGCTTTGCGTTCGTCCTTTGCCAAGGACATATTCGCTCAAGACTTGCTCTGCGAATATAAAAAGCAAACCGAACACCGTGACGCACTCAAGGTACAGAGCCGTGAGGTGCTCGCCGAGCTCATAGCCAAGATAAACAGCGGCACCTATGACAATCCCCAAGTGGAAAATCTGTTGCAGACACTCGCCAAGAGGTTGGCTGTGACCAACGGCAAAAAGCAGTACGGCTATCTGCGCAAGGACATCAAGGAAATCATCAACAGTATCGTTGACGAACTCGGCAAGGATGAACGCATTGCGGCTCTCTATGACTTGTGGTACGAATCAAAGGAAACCGCACACAAGGTGTACAGTGAAAGTCAACAGGAACGGCTGCCGCTGTCGCAAAACAAGGAATTCAAATCCGTAAAAAATATGGTGATAGCTGAGGCGATGAAACTTGATCTGCCGACAGACGAAATTGAGGAAACAGATGAGCCGACAGAGTCGGACAGCGAACCGACCACTGAGGAAGCCGAAAGCCCCGATCCGCCTCCGCCTATGGACGAATACGAAAGAACGGTTGCAGACGCTGACAAGGGCAACAAATGGTCTCAATACCGTGCGGCAAAATTTATGCTCGACCGTGACGGCGAACACTACGATCCGAAAAAGGCTGTGGAGTATCTCACCAGATCCGCCAAGCAGGGCTACACCGTTGCAAAATATATGCTCGGCAAGCTGTACCTCAAAGGCGAGGATGTGCCGAAGCAAATGCTTCATGCGCTGCATTGGCTCGAAAGCGCCGTCAAAGACGATAACCCATACGCCGAATATCTGCTCGGCAAAGTTCTCCTCAAAGGCGAGGATGTAGAACGGGTTATTGACAGAGCCGAAAGCCTGCTCCGACGATCTGCAGAGCAGGGCAACAAATATGCGGCGTGCACGCTCGGCAAAGTGTGTCTCGACGGAGATATTCTCGCTCAAAACATTGACGAAGCTGTGCGCCTGCTGAATCTGTCGGCATCAAAAGACTTTGCCCCGGCACAGTTCATTCTCGGCAGGCTGTTGTACAAAGGCGAGGTTATTCCGAAAGATATCCGGCAGGCTGTCCGTTGGCTTGACCGTGCCGCCGCACAGAAAAATCCCTATGCGGCATACCTTGCAGGCAAGATATATCTGACTGAGGACGAGGTCAAGGACATTCAAAAAGCCATCCGCAGTTTTATGATCGCTGCCGAGAACGGAAATGACTATGCCGAATACCAACTCGGAAAAATCTATCTCTACGGCAAAGACATACCGAGAGATACTGATACCGCAATGTATTATTTGCAGTTGGCGGCCGAGCATGGTAATCAATACGCCGCACAGCTCATCCACAGCATTCATGTCAACGGAAACCGGACGGCGGCGCTTGCCTCTCTCCGTTTGTTCGGAGACATCGCCCGCATTATTAAAAAACGTATTGAAGATAAACGCAAGGGCGGCGGTACAGACCGGAAATTGCTTAGAAAGATAGAGGAAAAGAAGCAAGCGCAGGGACTAAAGCAATAGCGTTTGGAATTTTGTATGCGCAACCTCAAAAAAACAAGCCTGCGGAGCGAGTCCCGCAGGCTTTGGTTATGCTTTGATATATTTCTGATTTTTGCTTTTCGGTTTATCCGGTATCGTCATCTTGATTTTGCCGGACTCTATTAAAGGCGTTAAATATGAGCGAGTAAAATATGTCAGATTGTTGTATCCGAGATGTTCGCAGAGTTCCTTTTTTGTTCGCGGAATATTGCAGAAAGAGAGAATTTTTGCGGCAATATCATGGTCGTTAGCTTGGTCACTATCATGATCACTAACTTGGTCACTCATGCTCGGACCAACCTTTGCGGTTGCAATCGGCTTCAACGGAATTATGGTTCGAAATAAATCGCCTTCAATAAACTGAGGCTCGCCGCCCGAATACAGCTTGGTATATTTGTAGGTGTTGCGCATACCGGAACCGAGTTCGTCGGCAAGAGATACTTCACGGAATACTTTCGCAATCGGCGGATTTTTGGAAAAAGGCTCAAACTGCGAAAAATTCAAAACGCCGTTACCATTTGCAAGGTTACCGTTTTCGGTATACATTCTGTCTTTTTCGATAACAAACTTCGCCACATATCCGGTAGAGTAATCTCTGTGTGCAAGAATGTTGGAGAAAATTTCACGCAGAATGGCATCCCTTGCACTGAAAGCCTTGTCTCCATCTAAGAAAAACGGATCATTCAAGTGCTTTCTTGCAAAGGCAAAAAGACGATCGTAGGTGTCAAACAGATTAGTGATAATCACATCACGATCATCGTAGCGGTCGATATTTTCAACACGGTAAATGGCATCGGTTTTATGCTGGGGAAGCACAGACATAATCGTTGAATCCTTACCAAACAGCAAAATTGCTGCAAGAGTAATACCTTCTCTGCCTGTATCGGCATCCGTGAGAATCAATCCGGCACTGCGGAGAAGCTGTTCATCAGACATGGTCAGCCACGGATGATTTCGGTTGCGGCTTCGTGTCATTTGCCTTGCTCTGTCGATAATATCCGGACGAAGGGCGTCTGATCCGATATTCGGATAAACCTTATTGACAAAGTAAGAACTTTGTTTGCGGGCATAAAGCTGGTAAACCAAGTTCGCATTATCGGTAATATCCACATCTGAGTCGTGGTTACGGTCATAGATTCGCCCACTACAGCGACAAACCTGTGTGCAGGAAGGTACATGAATACGGATAATCAGTTTGTCATCGTATTCCATATCTTCCGGCTGAATGTAAAGCGGCGGGAAGATTTTCTCCGGATTATTGATTGAGGTAACAAAATTTTTCTTGATCTTGTCAGCGCAGGAACGATCAACGCCGAGAACCGTACCGTTATCTTTTATACCGAGAAAAATATCTCCGCCGTCTCTGTTTGAAAAAGAGCAGACGGTTTCGTACACATCCTTTGTGATTTCCTTAATTGATTTTTTGAATTCGACCGTTCGATTTTCACCTTTTGAAAGAACGGCTGATAATTCTTGCTCAGTCATTCGGGATATCCTCCTTTTGGGCTTGATATAATTTTCATTTTTGATTCGGGCATCATGTCTTTGGCTTATTGAATTGAGCCTCAAAAGTAAAAAGCGGTTTTGCCATAACTATTCTCTAAAAGTAAAAGGAGTCCCCGCAGGAACTCCTTCGGTCGCAGGCCTCGCGGGTTTCTGCAACTCAATCACTGAACATATTATACGCGGAAAACGGACTTTTGTCAAGTCTTTTAACCCGAAATATGTTCAATGTCAGTATATGCGGTATGTACAGACCTTATTCAAAATGATATCGATACCACGAAAAAGCAAGTTAGATATATCCATATTTTCACGAAAAAGCAAGTTTGCAAACTTAAAATTAACACTTAAAAGCATAAAATGAAAGGAGACCATATGTCAACCGAATATATTCACTTTACCGCCGAGCAAAAGGAAGCGGCTCGGCTGACAGACCTTGTATCTCTTCTGCAAAGTCAGGGCGAACAGCTCAAACGCTCCGGCAAGGAGTATGTATGGCGTGACGGCTCGGAAAAGGTTACGGTCAGAGGAAACCTGTGGTTTCATCAGTATGAACGCATCGGCGGCGACACCGTTGACTTCGTTCGCCGTTTTTACAATATGGACTTTCCGCAGGCCGTCAATTTTCTGCTCGGCAATAACGGCGGCGCGCTTCCGCAAGCCGAGCCGGTCAAGCGAGAGCCGCCGAAGCCGTTCACCCTTCCGCCGAAAAACGATAATATGCGGCGTGTGTATGCCTATCTTTTGAACCGCAGAGGGATAGACCGAGAGGTGCTGTCTGCCTTTGTGCATAAGGGAATGATTTATGAATCCGCCGATTACCACAACGCTGTCTTCGTAGGTTACGATGAACACAGCATTGCCCGACACGCACACAAAAGAGGAACAGGAAGTGAGAGCACCTACAAAGGCAATGCGGTAAGCAGCAATCCCCGTTACAGCTTCCACTGGACCGGAACGGACAACGCGCTCTATCTCTTTGAGGCACCCATAGATATGCTTTCCTTTATTTCTATGAATAAAGAAAATTGGCGCAGTCACAGCTATGCCGCTGCCTGCTGCGTCGGGGATCAGGTGTTGTTTCAAATGCTGAAAGCGAATCCCAATATCGACACCGTCTGTCTCTGTATGGACAACGACACCGCAGGTCAGGCGGCAAACAAGAGAATATCCGACAAGCTCTCTATACAGGGCATAAAACACGAAGTTCTCGTTCCTGCCCATAAAGATTGGAACGAGGACTTATTATATGACGAACAGGAGGAAACCGGATGCCAAACATTGCAGCTTTAGTCACGGTTGCCGCGGTTATGTTTACCGTCCTCGGTGCGATTACGCTGATTGCTCACATCTACAATCTTAATAATATCAAGAGCAAAACGGTCGGCGACGGTCAGCACGGAACGGCTCGGTGGGCAAACAAAGCGGAGATACGAAAGACCTACCGCCACATTCCGTTCACGCCAAAGAAATGGCGCAGGCAGGCAAAGCAAAACCAAACGCCCACCATGACGGCGACAGCACCGAGAAAACTGTTCCGAAAAAAGACCGAGCCGACCGAGGAAGCTCTGCCGCAGGGCATTGTGGTCGGATGCAAGGGCGGCAAGCACAGCACCACCGCCATGATAGACACGGGAGATGTCCATGTGCTGATGATCGGCGCGGCGGGTGTCGGCAAGACCGCCTTTTGGCTGTACCCGTGCATCGAGTACGCCTGTGCTTCGGGAATGTCCTTCCTCTCCACCGACACCAAGGGCGATGTCATGCGTAACTACGGCAACATCGCCAAGGACTACGGCTACAAGGTTTCGGTCATTGACTTGCGAAATCCTACTCGCAGCAACGGCAACAACATCCTATACCTCGTCAATAAGTACACCGACCTATATGCAAAGCACCCCGACCAAATCGTCTACAAGGCGAAAGCAGAGAAATATGCGAAAATCATATCCAAGACCATTATCCTCTCCGGCATGGACGCTGCTTCCTTCGGTCAAAACGCATACTTCTATGACGCTGCCGAGGGCTTGCTGACCGCAACCATTCTGTTGGTAGCAGAGTTCTGTGCGCCGGAGAAACGACACATCGTATCAGTATTCAAGGTCATTCAGGAACTACTCGCCCCGTCAAAGAAAAAGGGCAAGAATCAGTTTCAGCAGCTCATGGAGTTACTGCCGAATGAGCATAAGGCGAAATGGTTTGCGGGTGCGGCACTGAACACCGCCGAACAGAGCATGGCATCGGTCATGTCAACCGCACTTTCCCGACTCAATGCATTCCTCGACACCGAGTTAGAACAGCTCCTGTGCTTTGATACCGAAATCGACGCCGAAACCTTCTGTAATCAGAAGTCGGCTATCTTTGTAATCATGCCGGAGGAAAATCCCAACACCTTCTTTATGATTTCACTGATTATCCAACAGCTCTACCGTGAGATACTTGCCGTTGCCGATGAAAACGGCGGCAAGCTCAAAAACCGCTGTGTTTTCTTCCTGTCTCTTATACACATCTGACGC
>ENA-OZGF01000418-OZGF01000418.1-human-gut-metagenome-genome-assembly--contig:-NODE-418-length-19447-cov-4.636964_pt1 | contig 19447 bp, 14 predicted proteins | sample MGYA00245116_ERZ653657 | MGnify/ENA primary metagenome ERZ653657 (study PRJEB26926, sample SAMN06165034) | human gut metagenome | biome: ENVO:00009003; feature: ENVO:2100002; material: ENVO:00002003...
GTTTTAAGACAAGATTGAGTTTATCTTCTTCCTCCGTGGATGAAGTTATTCAGAAACGTATCTTGAAAAAGAAATCGGAAGCAGCTAAAGAACTGGAAGGTGTTTATGAGCAGAATGACTCTGTTCTGCGTAACCTGTTTAGCTTCAGTGGTTCGATTCTGGATATTAAAGGTTATTCCGGTCCGGGAGAGTTTACTGAGAATTTCCCGTTCGTGCCGTACCAGTTCATCATTATGCAGAAAGTATTTGCCGAAATCCGTAAACATGGAAATTCTGGTAAGCATCTGTCCGGTGGTGAGCGTTCTATGCTCTCTGGTTTTCAGGAAGCTGTACAGAAAATTCAGGAGAAGGACGAGTATGCACTTGTTCCGTTTTTCCGTTTTTATGATACTGTACATACTTTCCTTGATGGTTCGATCCGACGAGTGATCGAGCGTTGTCAGAAAGCTGCCGATAACGGCGATGGCATCGAACAGCAGGATGTGGATGTGCTGAAACTTTTGTATCTGATTCGGTATATTGATGATATTCCATCAAATCTGGACAATATCGTTATCCTTATGGCGGACGATATTCGAGTCGATAAGATTATCATGCGTGAAGCTGTCCGGGGCTGTCTTGACCGTTTGATGAGCCAGAACTATATTGGCAGAACAGGCGACACTTATAACTTCTTGACTGATGAAGAACAGGACATTCAGCGTGAAATCAAAGATACTAATGTGGATACGGCTTCTATTGTAGAGCGTATTGCTCAAATGATTTATGGTGATATTTTCACAACTAAAAAGTTTCGTTATGGAAAATATGATTTTGCATTTGATCAGATGGTAGATGGTATTACGGTTGGGGCAGCTACAGGTGGCATGTGTTTACGCTTTTTGACGGTTGCAGCAGATGCTGTCGAGAAAACAGATTTTCGTTTGATGGCAAAATCTAAAGGAAAAGAAGCAATTGTTGTTCTGGCTGATACTCCTTACTATGAATCTTTGGAATCTGCCATGAAGATTCGCAAGTATGTAAAGCAACGGAATGTAAGCCAGCTTCCTAAGAGTGTGCAGAAAATCATCGGTGACCAGCAAGATGAGGCTGGAAAATATGAGTTGAGTGCTATGGCTGAATTGCAAAATGCTATCGAAGGAGCACAGTTCTATGTAGATGGTGAACATTTGGAAATTAAAACGGGAAATGCCAAGAGCAGGATTGAGCAGTCTCTTGAATATCTGGTTGCGCACGTTTATAGCAAACTCGACCTGATCACAGAAAATGCAGACAGTGATGCAGACATTATTGCCATTTTGACTGGGGCAGTATCATTGCTTCCGGGTGTGGAACTAAATCGTGATGCAGTTTCTGCTATGGAAGAATATCTGGAAATGCAGGATGCAAAGAAACTGCCGACTTCTATGGCAGATGTTCAGAGTAAATATAGTGCAATTCCGTATGGCTGGAAAGAAATTGACATTGCTGCGGTTGCGGCACAGTTAATTTATTCTCAGAAAGTAACGATTAAGTATGCAGGCAATACCATTCAGCCTGATGACCCGAAACTGCCGGATATGCTTCGAAAAAAGAGTGAGATCGGAAAGACTTCTATCAGCAAGCGAAAAACTATTTCAGCTACGATGATGCGTGATGTAAAAGCCATGCTTCGTGAATATTTCGATATCATGGATGTGCCGGACGATGAAGATGGTCTGATTCGTTTTGTGACTGAGAAGTTCACAGAACAGCGTGATTATTATGCTTCTCTAGATGATCGCTATGATGGACACAAATATCCGGATCGTGTATTGGTTCAGAAAGCTATTCATCTGATGGACGATGTACTTTCACAGAAGAAGGATAACATTGCCTTGATTGAGCGTGTGCTGAAAAAAGAAGATGAGTTGTTTGATAATAAAGAAGCCATGAGCAACGGCATTGAAAATTTCTTCAAGACCCAGGTAACAGTATTCGACCAGGCAGTGCGGTTTGAAAAATCTCTGCACGACGATCTTGACCGAATTGCAGAAAATGAGGAAGCACATAAGGCACTGAATACCATTCGTTTGATTACGATGGTTCAGACCGGAAGCAAGTTTAACTATAACCGGATTCGTGAACTGAATCCGTTGATGGATACGGTTCGTGCCGCCCATGATAAGATGCTGGAAGAAAAACGTGCCGAGGTTCTGGAAACCGTTCGTCAATGTATGGAAGCAACTCATACTGCCGCAAATGGCGATTCTAAAGCATCCCATCTGATTGAGAAATCAGACCGGTATTTTAGCCAGTGCAAGGAGAAAATTGCAGAATTAAAGAGTCTTGCCCTTTTGGATGCCATGTTCCTACCGATGTGCCAGTACAAGGATGAAACAGTTGGCAATATCGAAGCGATTCTTGCTCCGTCGGCATCAAAGCCATCGTTACAAGCCGGTAAAGAGCAGACCACGGCAAAGAAGAAAGTGATTCGTGCCTATAATCGTCAGGTTGTATTTCCGGCGAAAAACTTACAGTCAGATGAGGATATTGATAATTATGTAGAGAAGATTCGTTCTCAGCTGAAGCAGTTGCTGAAGAATTGCGACGAGATCAAGCTGAATTAAGGAGACGAGTATGGATAAGAATGCGATTAAAAAAATTGCTGTCTGGGCAAGAACAGAGCTGATCACCCGTGTTTCCCTGAAGGGTGCGAAATACGGTATCACAGAGGACAACATTGAGGATGCCAATGCGGACAGCGTTGGCGGCAACGTCCTCACTGCTGATGAAAAGAAGCAGCGTCAGGCTCTGATTGCCGAGATTAACGATAAAGGATATAAGCAGGTCATGGAGGAGGTCGCCTATACTTGGTTCAACCGCTTCTCTGCTCTGCGATTCATGGAAGTCAACGGCTATCTTCCTTCCCATGTGCGTGTATTCACGGACGAGGAAAACAACTTTAAGCCGCAGATTATAACCGAAGCCATTCATCTGGATTTGGATGGATTGGATATGGAAAAGGTCTATGAGCTGAAAGATGCAGAAAAGACCGAAGAACTGTATAAATATCTGCTGATCGTGCAGTGTAACGCTCTGAATAAGATTCTGCCGGGAATGTTCCAGAAGATTGCGGACTACACGGAGCTTCTTCTGCCGGACAACCTGCTCCGTGAAGGCAGTGTCATTCAACAGATGATTGAGCTGATACCGGAGGATGACTGGAAGGATGCTGTCCAGATTATCGGATGGCTGTATCAGTATTATAACAGCGAGAAAAAAGATGATGTTTTCGCAGCACTGAAAAAGAATGTAAAAATCACAAAAGAAAACATCCCTGCAGCAACCCAGCTTTTTACACCGGACTGGATTGTTCGCTACATGGTAGAGAACAGCCTTGGTCGTTTATGGCTGGAGGGACACCCAGATGTCAAAGAGCAACTTCTCCCGACAGAGGAAGAGCAGTCGGCTTATGCTGCCGGAAACCGTGACCCGGAAGATACCAAATGGCATTACTATCTGGAAGAAGCCGAGCAGGAGCCGGAAGTACAGGCACAGCTGGCTGAAATCCGTAAGGAATACGCTACACTGACACCAGATCAGTTGAAAGTCATTGACCCATGCTCTGGCTCAGGTCATATTCTTGCATATATGTTTGATGTGTTGATGAAGATTTATGAATCCTACGGCTATACCACCCGTGAAGCGGTGGCAAGCATTGTGGAGAATAATCTTTACGGACTGGATATTGATGACCGTGCGGCACAGCTGGCTTACTTTGCAGTAATGATGAAAGCCCGCCAGTATGATCGCCGATTTTTCAGCCGTGGCATTCAGCCCCATGTATATGCTATCGTGGAGAGTAATCATGTAGATAAATTTGCTGTGGACTATTTTTGTAATGGCGATGCGAAGCTCACAACGGCTATGGAAACCATTATTAGCGAACTGCATGATGCAAAGGAATACGGCTCGATTCTGACCGTAACACCGCAGGAATGGTCTGCGCTGTATGACCGCTTTGCAGAGATTACGGAAGATATAAATATGTCCTGTGAGACGGCATTGAGAGAATTACTTCCGTTGGTGCAGGTGGCAGAAGCAATGGCACAGAAATATGACGTGGTTGTGACAAATCCGCCATATATGGGTGCATCTAATATGAATCCGAAGTTGAATTTGTTTATTAAAAAGAATTATGTAGATTATAAGAGTGATTTTTTCTCGGCATTTGTAATTCATTGCTCTGAGATGACAAAAAAATCAGGATATTGTGGATTCTTTACACCGTATGTTTGGATGTTTATTCAAAGCTATGAGAAAATGCGTAATTACTTGTATAATCAGACAACAATTAAAACATTGATACAGTTTGAATATTCTGCTTTTGAAGAGGCAACAGTTCCAGTATGTACTTTTACATTTCAAAATTGTCATGTAGATAAAAAAGGATGCTATTTGCGACTGGTAAATTTTCGAGGGGGAATGGAAATCCAACGACAAAAAACACTAGAAGCTATAGAAAACCATGATTGTGGATTTTATTATGAGCAAAGATCTGATAATTTTTCAAAAATCCCTGGTAGTCCAGTAGCATATTGGGCTAGTGAAGCAGTATTTAAAGATTTTCAAGCAAATAAGAAAGTAGAAGATATTTCTGAGACACGAATAGGAATGGCTACAGCTAATAATAATAGGTTTATGAGATTATGGTACGAAGTGAATATGGATAAAACTTCGTTTTTAAGCAATTCAAGAGAAGCGGCTAAGGAATCGGGAAAAAAATGGTTTACGTATTGTAAAGGGGGAGAATTTCGAAAATGGTATGGTAATTTGGAATATGTTGTAAATTGGGAATATGATGGTTATGAAGTTCAAAATTTCCGTGATGAAAAGACGGGAAGAATTCGTTCGCATAACTATAATCTAGATTATATTTTTAAACCAGGTTTAACATTTACTGCAATTAGTAGTAGCAATTTTGCATGTAGAGTTATGTCGGATTCGCTGTTTGGAAGTGGTGGGTCAGGAATTTGTCAGGTTGCTGAAGAGGACAGAAAGCCTTTATTAGGAGTCCTTAATTCTAAAGTTAGCGAATATTTAATTAGTTGCTTGAGTGCTACTATGAATTTTGAAGTTAATATGATTGGAAGCATTCCTTATATTGTTCAAGATGAAAAGAAACTTCAAATTAACAAGTGCGTTGGGAGTGCTATAAATCTTTCAAAAGAAGATTGGAATTCGTTTGAAATTTCATGGGATTTTCAGCATCATCCACTGCTATGTAAAGTACCTACCATTGTTGAAGCCTTTGACCAGTGGCAAAACGAGTGTGACAGCCGTTTCAATCAGCTGAAAGCCAACGAGGAAGAACTGAACCGTATCTTCATCGACATTTACGGCTTGCAGGATGAGCTGACACCGGAGGTTGAGGACAAGGATGTCACTGTTCGCAAGGCTGACCTTGGCAGAGATATTCGTTCCTTTATTTCTTATGCGGTTGGTTGTATGTTTGGTCGCTACTCTCTGGATGTGGATGGTCTTGCTTATGCAGGTGGCGAATGGGATGCCAATAAGTATGCTTCTTTTGCGGCAGATGAGGATAACATTATCCCAATCTGTGACGATGAATACTTTGAGGATGATATTGTTGGTCTGTTCGTGGAGTTCGTAAAAATTGTTTACGGTGCAGACACGCTGGATGAGAACTTGAAATTTATTGCCGATGCACTGGAAAGTAAAGGTCAGCCAAAAGATGTGATTCGGAACTATTTTTTGAATGATTTTTATAAAGATCATTGTAAAATTTATCAGAAACGTCCGATTTACTGGCTGTTTGACAGTGGCAAGAAGAACGGTTTTAAGGCTCTGATTTATATGCACCGCTACCAGTCGGACACTATAGCCCGTATCCGTACAGATTATGTGCATGAACAGCAGGCTCGTTATCGCACTGCCATTGTCAATCTGGAACAGCGTATTGCCAATGCTTCCACTGGTGAGCGTGTGAAGCTGAACAAAAAGTTGGCTAAACTGCAGGCGCAGGACACTGAGCTTAGAAATTATGAGGAAAAGATTCATCATCTTGCAGATCAGATGATTTCTATTGATCTGGATGATGGTGTGAAGAAGAATTATGCAATTTTCCAGGATGTTTTGGCTAAAATAAAGTAAGGGAGTGATAATTATCAAACGAGAGAAAATGAAATCAGTTCTCCTAGGGAATGGAATAAATATTCAATTTGGAGGAAAGGCCTATTCAAATAGGTTTATCATGTCAAGAATTATATTTAATGCACAGTGTGATAAGTATAATAGTCTTTTTGATGGCACGCTATCAGGAAGTGAAATCGAACAAATATTTCGAGGACTTCTTCCTATGGCAAATGCTGTGCTTAATGGAAAATATGATAAAGTTTATATTGACCACGAAGTGAAAAAAGCCGTGATGGAGTTTAAAGTACAAAATGCAGAACGCAGAGAATTTGAGCATTACTATGAGATCCCTTTGGAAGATTGGTTTTTGTTACTTCGCTTGTTCTTCTGGGATAATCCAGATTTGAACGATATGTGGAAAGCGTCAAAACAAGGATTTGAATGGATGATCTTGGATGCTATCTATAATGATGGTAAAATTCAGGAGATTTATCAAAAAATGAAGAAACCCGTTAAACGTTTTTTTAAATCGTTTGATTCAATATTTACATTGAATTATGACAATAATATTGAAAGGCTGATTAATAAAACAATTTATCATCTACATGGTGATTATTCCGTTCTTGCAGATTCCGAAAATCCTGAAACAGTCCAGGGATTTTTGAATAAGCAAAAAGGAAGAATCGTTATGAATTCTGATTATCCACAATGTTATTGTAATGCATTACTTAATTTTAGTGGACAGAATAAATATAAAGAAGCACAGGATAAGGTGAAAGCAATTGAAATGCTTCAAAGATTAAAGCAATTATATGACACAGACTTTGCTGAATTTGAGATAGTGAGAGAGTGTGTAGAATTAGAAAAAGCAGAAAATGCTCAAATTATAGATATTTTTATTGAACATCCAGAATTGAAAATTGCCACGAATTATCATTTTGGGGAACTTGAAACTCTTTCAGGTGAGTTGCATATTATAGGACTTTCGCCACAGAATGATAGTCATATATTTGCTTGTATAGAAAAAAGTTCGTTGGATAAGGTTATTTTTTATTCGTATGGTGAGCCGCCAAAAAAATTGCCATTGACAAAACCGTATGAATTTGTGGATATTAAGCAACTGTGGAAGGCATTAGATGCGAATCCACCACAATATAATTGTGGTAAAAAGTATCCTAATTCTGCTGAAGCTGATAAGTTTTTTGAACTTTTTAATGCATTATCCCTTGATCCGATTACAAAAGAAGAAATCGAGGAAGAAGCAAATTCAATTCCTGAATACATGGCGATTCCATTATGCAAAGAAGCTATGAACTTGATGAAAATTCAGGAAAAATCCCAAAGTGAAGAAGAACTTATTAAACAGTTCAGAATGATTAGCAGAATTGCTTTAAGAGAGGGGATTTATCCATCGGCTTTTTATTTGCTTTTAACAGATAATTCTTCAAAATTATCGTAAAAGGAGGTCTTGCGTATGATGACGGATGTAAAAATTAAAAATTCCAGCGAACTGGAGTTTGCTGTATTTTGTATTGAAAATGTGGCGGCAAAGCTGGGCGTGGATGCAGAACGTGTTTATCAGGCATTTACCGAACAAAGCGATATTCTGAACAGTTACATTGTGCCGGAATATGAAGTGCTGCATACCCAGAGCCGGGAATATATCGTTGATGACCTCCTTGATGTGATGAAAGAAAGGGGTGTGGAAGTATGATTATCTATCATGGCTCTTTCTTAGAGATTGCGAAGCCGGATTTGGTTCATTCCCGCCTCAATGTAGACTTCGGGCGTGGCTTCTATGTCACGCCGCTGTATGAACAGGCAGCGAAGTGGTGCGGCAAGTTCAAACGCCGTGGGAAAGACGGTATTATCTCCCTATATGAATATGATGAAAGCCGAGAATCTGAATTGAAAACGTTGAAATTCGATTCCTATTCCGAAGAATGGCTGGATTTCATTCTGAATTGCCGCAGTGGAAAAGATTCGACAGATTACGACCTTGTTGTAGGCGGTGTTGCCAATGATAAAGTGTTCAATACCGTGGAGCTGTTCTTTGACGGTCTGATTGATAAAACAGAAGCCATCAACCGCCTGCGTTATGAAAAGCCGAATCTGCAAATATGTTTCCGCACAGAGCAAGCACTGTCTCTGTTGCATTTTGAAGGGAGTGAAACACTATGACAGCAAATCCGATTTTGCTTCAGAAAAAATATAGCCGTGTTATCGAATGCTTTGCTAAACAGCAGGGGATTTCACTGGATGCGGCATTGGATTTCTTTTATCATTCCCAGGTCTATCAGCTGATCCGTGATGGTGTTTCTGATATGCACTGTATGAGCGATGCGTATCTGGCAGAGGAACTGGAACAGGAATATGCTGAGAAAGTGCTTGAAAATGCGGTAGTAAAGGAGAAAATGGAGTGAGACATAATATTTTTGATTCAATGCCATCCAATGTAGTTTCTGGAAAAGATAATGTATTTGCAAATTTTTTGCAGACAGCTGGACTGTATGCTTCCATGAAAATAAGCAAAGACAATATTCAAGATTTAATTCTGTTGCTTGATGGAAAAGTTCGAATAAATGCTTATTGTAAGGAGTGTAAAGAGAAACGTGTTTTTTCAATGAAGCCTTATATTCACTTTGAAGAGGATGATACGGGATGTTATTCACAGAAACTTTCTGAGGAGGTTTTCAGACTTCAGAAGTCTTATATTCTTGAAAGCACACCGTCACCTAATGATAGTGTAAAAAAACAAAACACAGCATGGAAGTGGAAAAACTGGCAAATTGAAGAAGTATCAAGGGTCTTGGTATTCCGATTCGTCTGTAGTATGAATGATGAGCATCACCTCGACTATATTGTTTTGACAACAGATAATTCAATGACAAAAATTGGACAGTATCCATCTGTTGCAGACATGACATTTCCAGAATTAGATGCCTATAAGCATGTGATTTCTAAGGAAGACCGTAAAGAACTTGGAACAGCAATAGGACTTTTTGCAAGTGGTGTTGGTGCAGGTTCATATGTTTATTTGAGGCGAATTCTTGAAAGGATTATTTATCAAGCAAAAACAACTGCGGGAGATGCGGTTAATGATGAGGAATTTGAAAAGGCAAGAGTGGCTGAACGAATTAAGATGTTGCAGGGATATGTGCCGGAGATGCTCATCCAAAATACAACTATTTACGGGATTTTGAGCAAAGGTATTCATGAGTTGAGCGAGGAAGAATGCCGAAAGTATTTTCCAGTTGTAAAAGAATGTATTTATCAGATACTTGGTATGTGGGAAAGTGAGAGAAAAAGACAGGCTGATGAAGATGCTTTAAACAAAGCACTGAGTTCAATTTCTTCATCAATCAAGTAAAAATATGGCAGTAAAGGTTGCCAAAGAGAGCGAGGTGTTACAATGACCATAGAAGAAATTCTTGCTGGAGAATCCAAGAATGTAGAATTCAAGGAAAACCTGCCGGAGAAAAGTATCAAATATATGAAGTCTGTGGTTGCCTTTGCAAATGGAACCGGAGGAAAAATCATCTTCGGAATTGCCGATAAAACCAGAGAGGTTGTTGGCTTTGACAAGGAAGATGTGTTCAAGAAAATGGATGCCATCGCCAATGCTGTATCAGACAGTTGTGAATCGGCAATCATCCCGGATATTACTTTACAGACGGTTGAGGGTAAAACCGTTATTGTGGTAGAAGTTTCGGAGGGCAGACAGCGCCCATATTATATCAAAGCTCTTGGCAGAGATGGAGGTGTGTATGTCCGTGTTGCCGGAACTACCCGCCTTGCCGATGAGTATATGGTAAAGGAGCTGTTGTTTGAGGGGAGTAACCGTTACTACGATCAGGCTTTGTGCACCGGACTGAATATCACGGATGAAGATATTGATGATCTTTGCAAAGCAATGAAAGAACAGGCAGTCAAGAATGCTCATAATGAGGAACAGAAAGCCGCCATCAAAGATGTTGGCAGACAGCAGCTGCGTTCCTGGGGGGGCTTGATTGAACGTCAGGTTGACGGCACTGTTGATCTCAATGACCTCAATAACGCCATTAAAGTGCCGAATACTATTGATAAAATGCCTGATAGTATCGAAAAAATGCCAGATACCGCAAAAGAAATGCCGGATAGTTCTGATGGAGTGCCAGATAAAACAGAAAAAATGCCGGATAGTGAACAGGAACAACAAATTTACAAATATGTATCGGAAAATGGCCCTATTACTGCTGCTGAGACGGCAGAGCTTTTAGAGGTCAAACCTCGTAGAGCCAGAGCTGTTTTATTAAATATGGTTAGGGAAAGTTATTTGAAAAAAGAAGGTGCAGCACGAAGCACAATTTATGTAAAAAATACGAAAAGGAGATAATGCAGCATGGACACAGACAAAGTAATACAGGACTTGAATCGCAGATTTGCTGCACCTCTGCCGGAGTTTTATCAGCGTCGTATCATCTTTTGGTATGATGAAGATAAAGAATTTGAGGATAAGCTGGACGAAGTGGTTTTAGAAAATGCAAAGGTAATTGCTCTGACGGGTAATAACGCATTTTCTGTTAAGAAGCTGCTTTCAGTAGACGATCTGACCACAAACTATCTGGTTTACAGTCCGTTAGCATATAACCGCCCAGATGATAACTGGCTTCTAGATGTGGAACTTTACAGTGAAGAGTTCCGGGCAGATTTAATTTCCATTTGGATGGATGAGATGGGGCTTGTATCGAATCCGGCCATGCGGAAGCAGGTCAAGAATTATCGTGCCTATTTCAATGCAAAAGATCGTCGCTTGAAAGTTAGCACACAGAATAAGGTGCCGGCAACCCCGGCGCAGTTACACATGGCTGTTATGGCAGCAATATGTGGATTGAAAGATGCACAGCCGGATATGATTATTCGCAGTACGTTCCGTGCAGGATTGGATTTGAACAACAATACCATTTATCAGGATTTCATAAAATATCATGCAGACAGTGCTTTCTGGGCGATGGTTCGTCAGGGAAGTGGATTTGCTGAGGAAGAACCGGACCTCGGACGGCTGGCGATTCATTTACTGCTGACCGCTGCTACCCGTACCATGCGGCAGGAGTATCTTGCTGGATTGGACAGCTTTATTTCCATGCCGCATCAGGCATATTGTTATGATTTTATTTCTGAATGGCTTCATAGTGAGGATGTGGGGCAGCTATACGATGTGGCACGGTATGTTGAGGCGGAAGCACATCTCCATCAGCGTTTTGAAAAGTTGTCTGTGGATGATCTGGCAGGAACCGAGTGTTTCCCGTGTATCAACGAAGTGATTCTGATCAAGATTATGACGGAGATTAGTGACCAGATCATTGATGTAGATACCATAACTTCTACGGTCGAAAAACGCAGAACTTGTGCATGGTATGAGTCGTTTGAGAATTTCTATGACGGTATTTTACAAGTGGCGAATATGCAGAGTTTTTTTAAGGAACATTCTGCTGGATTTCACACTGCAGAAGCAAAAGGCATCTGGAAAGAGTATACGGAAAGTTACTATCAGATGGATACCTATTACCGTTTGTTCCATCTGAGTTTCCAAAAGAGTCTGGAGACTTCCAATATTCTGCTGGATGATTTATTCAAGCACGTTGTCGATAAAGTGGAAGGGCTCTATACTCATTGGTTCTTAGGTGAGTTGGGAAATAACTGGTCGGATGTGTGCGCAGATGAAATGGCAACTTATGGTAAGGTTTTGGAAGTGCCGCAGCAGGAAGAATTTTATCGTTCCCGTATTAAAACTTCGGATACTAAGATATTTGTGATTATTTCGGATGCGATGCGGTATGAAGTGGCAGCTGCGATGGCAGACCAGCTTCAGAGAGAAACACAGAGCAAGGTTTCCATTAGCAGTATGCAGAGCGTCTTTCCTTCTATCACAAAGTTCGGTATGGCAGCATTGCTACCGCACAAAGAACTGACAGTAGAGGTTCGGAATGATATTTTGACAGTTTTGGCAGATGGTCAGTCTACGGCAAGCACTTACCGGGATAAGGTTCTGAAATCAGAAGATCCGGCAAGTGTGGCATTAAAATACAATGACATTATTGCTATGAAGAGAGCAGAACGGAGTGCCTTGGTGAAAGGTATGGATGTGGTTTATATTTATCACGATACCATTGATGAAGCCAGCCATACTTCTGATACCGCTGTTTTCTCTGCTTGTGATAAGGCAATTTCAGAATTGAAGAACCTTGTGCGAATTATTGTAAATGAATTTGGTGGCACGAATATTCTGATTACGGCTGACCATGGATTCCTTTATACATATAGTCCGCTGACAGAGGATGACAAGGTAGATAAGACCAGCTTTAACGGCATGGATGTGGAATATGGCAGACGCTATGCAATCATGCAGAAAGGCGCACAGCCGAACTATCTATTGCCTGTGAAGTTTCTGGGCGGCAACATGGAATTTGATGGATTTGCACCTAGAGGAAGTATCCGAATTAAGATGAATGGTGGAGGAATGAACTTTGTGCATGGCGGTATCAGCTTGCAGGAAATAGTTGTCCCGGTAATTGAGTACCATTATCTCCGCAATGATTCTATGGAATATAGGCGTAATAAAAAGAAATATGATACCAAGCCGGTAACTGTCAATTTGTTGTCCGCAAACCGTAAAATCAGTAATATGATTTTCTCACTGAATTTCTATCAGAAGGATGCAGTCAGTGCAAACCGTGAAGCAGCTAGTTATCAGGTATACTTTACGGATGAAAATGGCAAGCTGATCAGTGATGTTCAGAAAATTATTGCGGATAAGACAAGTGACAATGGTGCAGAGAGAACCTTCCGTTGCCAGTTTAATCTGAAATCTTTGAAATATAGCAATACTGCTACTTACTATTTGGTGATTGCAGATGAACAGGGATTGCAGATGCCGCAGCGCGAGCCGTTCCAGATTGACATTGCCTTTGCGGTAGATGAGTTTGATTTTTTTAGTTGATATTGCGGGAGGATAGAAAGATGGAGCAATTTACAGAGGGCGAAAGCATTCGTGAAGAAATAAAGGACAAGCTTCGTCAGAATTTTGACGGTAAGATTGTCCGGAAAGATCTGACAAAGAAAATCAAGGAAGGAGCAAATGTTCCGGTTTATGTTCTTGAGTTCCTGTTGGGGCAGTATTGCAGTTCAGATGATGAAAATGTTATTGAAAAAGGCGTACAGAATGTGAAGCGTATTCTTGCCGATAACTTTGTACGCCCGGATGAATCACAGAAGATTTTATCACAGCTGCGTAAGAAAGGCAGCCACACGATCATTGATATGGTGACAGTCCGTTTGGATATGAAAAAGGACTGCTTTTTTGCAGAGTTTTCCAATTTGGGAGTTGGCAATGTACCGATTGCCGATGAATACCCGGAAAAGTTTGACCGCTTACTTTGCGGCGGTATTTGGTGCATTGTTCAGTTGGACTATGAGGTTGAAGGCGACAATAATTTCGGAATTGAGGATATTGATGGAAATCCACTTCGTTCTAAACAAAAAAAGCAGAAAGATATTTCACCAATCAGTATCCGTAAGCTGACACCAATCCAGATGCCGCACATTGATATTGACGAGCTGAAGAAGGGAAGAAAGGCCTTTACGAAAGATGAATGGCTGGATATCCTTCTTCGTTCAATCGGCATGGAACCGGATGAATTTACATACCGTGAGAAATGGCTGCTTTTGACTCGGATGATTCCATTAGTGGAGAATAACTTTAATCTTTGTGAGCTGGGACCGAGAAGCACAGGTAAGTCCCATCTCTACAAAGAAATTTCTCCAAACAGTATTTTGATTTCCGGTGGACAGACAACAGTTGCAAACTTGTTTTACAATATGGGACGTAAGACGGTCGGATTGGTTGGCTTGTGGGACTGCGTTGCTTTTGATGAAGTAGCGGGTATTAAGTTCAAAGATAAAGATGGTATTCAGATTATGAAAGATTATATGGCATCTGGCTCTTTTGCCCGTGGCAAAGAAGAAAAGGCTGCTACAGCTTCCATGGTCTTTGTGGGGAACATCAATCAGAGTGTAGATGTTCTGTTGAAAACATCAAGTTTGTTTGCTCCATTTCCGTCGGAAATGGGAACGGATACAGCATTTCTTGATCGCATGCACTGCTATCTTCCAGGATGGGAGATTCCGAAGTTCAGACCGGAACATTTTACCAATGATTATGGTTTTATTAGTGATTATCTGGCAGAATTTATTCGGGAACTTCGTAAGGAACAGTACGGTGATGCACTTGACCACTATTTCCGTCTAGGAAGAAACCTGAATCAACGTGATACGATTGCGGTCCGACGTATGGTAGACGGTTATTTGAAATTGATGTACCCAGATGGCGAGTTTACCAAAGAAGAACTGGAAGAAGTTATTCAGATTGCCTTGGAAATGCGTCGCCGAGTTAAAGAACAGCTGAAAAAACTGGGAGGTATGGAGTTCTATGATGTGAACTTCTCTTATATTGATCTGGAGGATATGTCAGAGCATTATGTTTCTGTTCCGGAGCAGGGTGGTGGCAAACTGATACCGGATGGACTGTGCAATCCGGGACAGGTTTATACCGTGTCCAGAGGGAAAAGCGGTATGCTTGGAGTATTTCGTTTGGAAAGCCAGATGCTTCCGGGAAATGGCAGGATTGAACGAACAGGCTTAGGTAGTGATCCCAAATGTAAAGAAGCTGTGAACACGGCATTTAATTATCTGAAAGCCAACGGCAACCGGATCAGCGGCTCTATCAGCACATCGACCAAGGATTACATCATCAATTATCAGGATTTGCAGGGGATTGGCATGACCGAGAAGCTGGCACTTCCTACATTGGTTGCCCTTTGTTCGATTGCACTGGGAAAACCAGTGGTCAGCAATTTGGCAATTCTGGGTGATATTACAATCAGCGGCACGATGATAAAGGTGGATGAGCTTGCCAATACACTTCAAGTGTGTTTGGATAGTGGTGCAAAGAAGGTGCTGATTCCAAGTACTTCTTTTGTTGATTTTGCAAGTGTTCCTGCGGATCTGATGAGTGCATTTCAGTTGATTCCGTATCAGAGTGCAGAGGATGCGGTGTTTAAGGCATTAGGGGTTGAATAAGAGTATGGGATAAAAAAATTACCATGTGATTTTTTAGATATATCGCCTATTCTTATCTTTATGGACAAAGAAAATTTAATATGATATAGTATAAGGTGTTTGTTGGTTTTCTTTATGTGTAAGAAAACTTGTATGTGGAAAAAAGGAATGGAAAGGAACTTGATAGCATGAAACTCGGAATCGTGGGGCTTCCCAACGTAGGAAAAAGTACATTATTTAATTCATTAACAAAAGCAGGAGCAGAATCGGCAAACTACCCATTTTGTACCATTGACCCGAATGTCGGAGTCGTACCGGTGCCGGATGAAAGACTGGATGTATTGACTAAGATGCATGAGTCGAAGAAGACCGTACCGGCAGTTATTGAATTTGTAGATATTGCAGGATTGGTAAAAGGAGCATCCAAAGGAGAAGGATTAGGAAACCAGTTCTTGTCAAATATTCGAGAGGTGGATGCCATTGTACATGTTGTCCGCTGCTTTGAAGATACGAATATTGTTCATGTAGACGGAAGCATTGATCCGCTGCGTGATATTGAGACAATTAATCTGGAACTTATTTTCTCGGATGTTGAAATCTTAGACCGCCGTATTGCCAAGACAGCACGCGGTGCGAACAATGATAAGAAACTTGCCAAAGAAGTAGAAATGATGAAGCGTTTGAAAGATTTTTTGGAAGAAGGACATTTGGCAAAGAATTTTGAACTTTTGGATGAAGAGGAAGAAGAGTGGTTTAAGGAATATAATCTTTTGACAGCAAAACCTGTTATTTATGCGGCAAATGTATCAGAAGATGATTTGGCAGACGATGGTGCATCCAATGAACAGGTAGCAAAGGTGCGTGAGTTTGCAAAAGAGGAAAAATCAGAAGTGTTTGTTATCTGTGCGCAGATTGAGCAGGAGATTGCGGAACTGGATGACGATGAGAAGAAGATGTTTTTGGAGGATTTGGGACTTACTGAGTCCGGTCTTGAGAAACTGATTCGTGCCAGCTACCGCATTCTTGGTTTGATTAGTTTTTTGACAACCGGTCCGGATGAGACGCGTGCATGGACGATTACAGAAGGAACGAAGGCACCGCAGGCGGCAGGTAAAATTCATACGGATTTTGAACGCGGATTCATTCGTGCGGAAGTGGTAAGCTATGATAATCTGGTAGAGTACAATGGATATAACGGAGCAAAAGAAAAAGGTCTTGTGCGCTCCGAAGGAAAAGAGTATGTTGTACAGGATGGCGATGTTGTATTGTTCCGCTTTAATGTATAAAATGAAAGAGGGGTATTTGGGATGAGTCAAGGGGCAGATATTGCATTTCCACATTTGGGAATTACCATTGGACATTTGCCAAAAGGAATTACCATCGGTGGATTCACGATTGCTTTTTATGGTATTATCATTGCCTGTGGTATGCTTGCCGGGCTTATGCTGGCGAGATGGCAGGCAAAGAGAACCGGGCAGGAGCCGGATGTTTACTCCGATTATGCGATTTGGGGAATTATTTTTGCGATTATCGGAGCACGCTTATATTATGTAGCGTTTAGCTGGGATGCCTATAAGAACAATCTATTGCAGATTTTTAACACACGAGGCGGCGGACTTGCGATTTATGGTGGTGTAATTGCTGCTGTACTTACTGCAATTGTCTATTGTAAAAAGAAAAAATACAATTTCTTTTTATTTGCCGATACAGCTGTGCCGGGACTGGTGCTTGGACAGATTATCGGACGGTTTGGTAATTTTATGAACCGGGAGGCATTTGGAGAATATACGGATTCGCTGTTTGCCATGCGCCTAAAGGTGAGTGATGTCACATCGGCAAATATTACTTCTACGATGAGAGAGCATATCAGCATACAAGATGGCATTCGTTATATTCAGGTGCATCCGACGTTCTTGTATGAAGCAGCATGGAATGTGCTAGTACTGACGGCAATGCTTCTTTATACGAAGAAAAAGAAATTCGATGGAGAGATTTTTCTCATTTATCTCATCGGATATGGTCTTGGCAGAGCATGGATTGAGGGACTGCGTACCGACCAGTTACAGATTGGAACAACCGGAATTGCTGTATCACAGGTATTTTCGGCGGTTCTTGTAGTGGCTGGCGTGGTTGTCTGGATTTATCGGATGAGACGGTTGAAAAAGAAAGAAAAATAACAAAACAGGAAAAAGGTTCTGTCTATCTACGATATAAAGTAGATAGACAGAACCTTTTTTTGCGTACAAACAGGAAAAAAATTGGAATTAGGCTTGCCAATTCCCACTAAGTGGTGTATTATTAATGTAAAAGTGGTGAGAAGTGGAGTAAAATGTCACGAAGTGGTAAATTTTATGACTTATGTGGCAGGTTCACAAAGCCATGATGGGAAGTTGGTGAAGCACGATGTTTATGGGAACGTATGAGCATGGCCTTGATGCGAAAGGACGTGTGATTATTCCGGCGAAATTAAGAGAAGACTTAGGGGAGTCTTTTGTTGTGACGCTTGGATTAGACGGTTGTCTGTTTGCGTATCCAATGAACGAATGGGAGGGCTTCATCGAAAAATTAAAAGAGCTTCCCGGCACGAAAGAGGCCAGAATGCTTCAGAGACATTTCTTAGCAAATGCGGCACCATGTGAACTGGACAAGCAGGGACGTGCTTTGATACCGGCAAAATTACGTGAATATGCCGGGCTTGCCAAAGAAACCGTTTTTGTCGGCGTCCTTTCTAAAATTGAAATTTGGAGTAAAGAGCGCTGGGATGAAAATGATGATTATGACAACATCGATGACATTGCCGAACATATGTCAGAGTTTGGCCTTAGTTTTTAGTCGGTGCAGGCAAGGAGGCAGTTATGGAATTTAAGCATGTGTCGGTTCTGTTAGAAGAAACCATAGACAGTCTGAATATTTGTCCGGATGGAATCTATGTAGATGGTACAACCGGTGGCGGCGGTCATTCGTATGAAATTGCAAAACGATTAGGTGATAAAGGACGATTAATCTGCATCGACCAGGATGCGGAGGCACTTGCTGCGGCACGCGTGCGACTAGCACCTTTTGAGGAAAAAATAACTTTTGTAAAAAGCAACTACGTACATATGAAAGAAGTGCTTTCAGAGTTGTCGATACCAAAGGTAAACGGTATTGTTTTAGACTTAGGTGTTTCTTCTTATCAATTAGACAATGCCGAGAGGGGATTTTCCTATCGGGAAGATGCACCGCTTGATATGCGGATGGACAGAGAGCAGAGCACAACTGCCAAAGACATTGTAAATGAATACCCGGAATCCGAACTTTTCCGTATTATCAAAGAATATGGCGAGGAGCGGTTTGCAAGAAATATTGCGAGAAACATTTGCAGACAAAGAAAAGAAAAACCGATTGAGACGACTTTGGAATTAGTCGATTTAATACGCACTTCTATGCCGGCGAAAGCAAGAAACGGAAAAAGCCATCCGGCAAAGAGAACCTTTCAGGCAATCCGAATTGAATGCAACCGCGAATTGGATGTGTTAAGACAGGCGCTTGACGACATGATTGATTTGCTTTGTGATGGAGGAAGACTTAGCATCATCACCTTTCATTCATTGGAAGACCGCATGGTAAAGACAAGCTTTAAGAAGCAGGAAAATCCATGTACCTGCCCGCCGGATTTCCCGGTATGTGTCTGTGGAAAGAAACCAAAAGGAAAAGTTGTTACAAGAAAACCGATTCTTCCATCAGAAGAGGAATTAGAACGAAATACACGCTCAAAAAGTGCGAAATTAAGAGTGTTTGAAAAAATAGAAAGTTAGGAGGAAGTTACATGGCAACACAGAGAACGCCATACGTATATGGGAGTGCGGCACCGAACATTGAGGTAATGCCGCGCAGGGAGGATGATTACGAGAGAAGGAGACAGACAAGACCCGTCTCCAGACCAAGACCAAAACGGAAGGCAAAAATTGATAAAGTTGCCGTGTTATTGACAGCACTTACTTTTTTTGTTGTAATGGCTGCCGGTATCTTTTATCTGCGTTTGCAATTTCAGTCTACCTATTTGAATAAAAGTGTGGTAAAATTGCAAAGTGAAGTAGTTGAAATGGAAAAGAAAAATGCAACTGCTGAGAAAGAATTGGACGACTCGGTTGATTTGACTGCCATTTATAATAAAGCAACGAAACAGCTTGGCATGGTGGCAGCCTGTCTCTTATACACATCTCCGAGCCCACGAGACAGGCAGAAATCTCGT
>ENA-OZGF01000427-OZGF01000427.1-human-gut-metagenome-genome-assembly--contig:-NODE-427-length-19096-cov-9.104774_pt1 | contig 19096 bp, 18 predicted proteins | sample MGYA00245116_ERZ653657 | MGnify/ENA primary metagenome ERZ653657 (study PRJEB26926, sample SAMN06165034) | human gut metagenome | biome: ENVO:00009003; feature: ENVO:2100002; material: ENVO:00002003...
AGCGCGTCGAAATCGCTGGCACTTTTCTGGTTCTCTTTTGGTGTCAAAAGAGAACATCCCCCGTCCACTCCCCTTTCCCCACGCCGGATTTTATGCTACAATACCGGTAACAAAAACGTTTGGAGAAACGCCCATGCTTTATTATGCTGCCCCCATGGAGGGCTTCACAGACCGGGTCTGGCGGCAGACCCATCAGAAATGGTTCGGCGCACAAGGCGCTGCCGACCGCTATTATGCGCCGTTTATCTCCCCGCCGGAGAACCGGGTGCTCATTAAAAAGAAGATGGCAGAGCTTGCCCCGGAGGCAAACCCGGGTGCGCCGGTCATCCCGCAATTGCTGGCGAAGGACGGCGAACTGGCTGCATGGATGATCGGTCAACTGCGGGCGCTGGGCTATACCGAGGTGAACCTGAATCTGGGCTGCCCCGCCGGGACGGTGACTGCCAAGGGCAAGGGCTCCGGGATGCTGCGGGACCTTGCCAAGGTGGACGCCTTTCTGGAGAGGGTGTTCTCCCACGCTGAAGGGCCTGTCTCGGTCAAGACCCGGCTGGGGGTAGAGAAACCGGAGGAGTTTGCCGCCATTCTGGAAATTTATAGCCGCTACCCCATCTCGGAGCTGACCATCCACCCCCGGGTGATGCGGCAGCAGTATCGCGGACAGGCCGACCGCGCCGCCTTTGCGGCTGCGCTGCCCCGGTGCACCATGCCGGTGTGCTACAACGGCGATGTGACCACCGCCGCCCAGCTTCACGCGCTGGAAGAGGAGTTTCCCGCCCTGTCCGGCATCATGGTGGGGCGCGGACTCATTGCAGACCCGGCGCTCTTCCGCAGGGCGCGGGGCGGTGCCCCCGCCACCAAGGAGGAGCTGCGGGGCTACCTGACCGACCTGTACCACGGCTACACTGAACTATTTGGCAGCGCAGGCTGCGCCATCAGCCGGATGAAAGGGCACTGGTTCTACCTCATCCACTGCTTTGCCGGGGCGGAAAAGCTGGAAAAGCAGCTGAAAAAGCTGCGGGAGCCGTGGGAGTACGAGGTGGTGGTGAACCAGATCTTCACCCTGCCGCTGGTGGAAAACGATTAAAATGGTCACACAAAAAAGCCCGCCGTCTTGCAAGACAGCGGGGCTGAAAAGGACCGTATTACACGTTGAGGTAGCTGCGCAGCATAGCCTGCAGCAGGTCATCACGATCCACCTTGCGGATCATGGCACGGGCATTCTTATAGGTCGTAATGTAGGTAGGGTCTTCGGACAAAATGTAGCCCACCAGCTGATTGACCGGGTTATAGCCTTTTTCCTTCAAAGCATCGTACACCTGTTGTACGATCTCGTGGATCTCATAGTCCTTTTTATCGTGGATGGAGAAAATCGCGGTTGCGTCTCCCACGCAATACACCCCCTTCGGTTGAAACTAGCTCCATTGTACACGAAATGCGCCGAAACTTCAAGATAATTACGCCGGATTTGCACATCCTGCACAAAATTTCCAGTAATGTTCCGGCAAGATGAACGATGTCCGGGCGGCATTCTGCCCGCGAAAGGAGCCTTTGTATGCTTTACGGCATCGGCTGCGACCTGTGCAGCCTTTCCCATCTGGAAAAAAGCCTTTCCTCTGCCCACGCAGCGGCCTTTGTACGCCGGGTGTACGGCCCGGCCGAGCAGGCGGCGCTGGGGCTTTTGGAGGCGTCCCCTGCGCCGCTGAATGCCCACCGTCTTGCCAGCGCCGCCGCAGATTTTGCCGCCAAGGAGGCCTTTCTCAAGGCGGCGGGCACCGGCCTGCGGGAACCCTTTTCTCTATGTGAGATCGAGGCCGTCCGGCAGGAAAACGGTGCTCCGGCCTACCGCTTCAGCGGGCAGACCGCCGCATGGGTGGCGCAGCACCGGCTGCGGGCCCGGCTCTCTTTAAGCCACGAGGGCGGCATGGCGCTGGCCTTCTGCACGCTGGAAGAGGAAAGCTGACCACCCTTTGTGCATACAATGGAATATCGCCCCCGCACTGCATAAGCCGCACCCCGCCTGCGCATACTGAGAGCAGACAGGATGCGCCGGACGCATCACATAGCGGGGCACATCCTCCAGACAAACAGGAGGGAGATTCCATGGAGGTACACAGAGGAGAAGTTTTCTACGCCGATCTTTCGCCAGTGGTGGGCTCGGAGCAGGGCGGTGTGCGCCCGGTGCTGATCGTACAGAACGAGATCGGCAACCGGCACAGCCCCACTGTGATCGCGGCGGCCATTACATCCCGGCTGGACAAGACCCGCCTGCCCACCCACATCAACATCCGGGCGGCAGACACCGGCCTTGCCAAGGACAGCGTGGTGCTGCTGGAGCAGATCCGCACGCTGGATAAACACCGCCTGCGGGAGCGCGCCGGGCAGATCACCGCCGCCGACCAGAAGCGGGTGGATCAGGCGCTGGACGTAAGCCTTGGGCTGAGCTCGTACTGAAATTTTATTTATAAAGCAGAGACACCGGAGCGTCCACAGACGCTCCGGTGTCTCTATTTTTTAGTATTACTCGATCAGGCCGTTGAGCAGGGTCAGGCACTTGCGGCTGTGCAGCTTGCGGATGGCCTTGGCTTCGATCTGGCGCACACGCTCACGAGTGACGCCGAAGTCGCGGCCGACCTCTTCCAGCGTGCGGGGACGGCCATCATCCAGACCAAAGCGCAGGCGGATGACCTTCTCCTCGCGGGGGGTCAGGCTCTTGAGTGCCAGATTGATCTGCTGTGCCACCATGGCGCGGTCAGCTGCCTTGCCGGGAGCCTCGGCGTTCTCATCGGCGACGAAATCGCCCAGAGAGGAATCCTCTTCCTCACCCACAGGGCTTTCCAGACTGGCGGGCTCCTGTGCCATGCGCTGGATCTCGCGCACGCGCTCCACGCTCATGTCCATGGCCTTTGCCAGCTCCTCCGGGGTGGGCTCGTGACCGTTCTGGTACACCAGCTGGTTGGTGGCCTGACGCATCCGGTTGATGGTCTCCACCATGTGCACCGGGATACGGATGGTGCGGGCCTGATCCGCGATGGCGCGGGTGATGGCCTGACGGATCCACCAGGTAGCGTAGGTGGAGAAGCGGAAGCCGCGGTCGCAGTCAAACTTCTCGGCGGCCTTGATCAGGCCGATATTGCCCTCCTGAATGAGGTCAAGGAAGGCCAGATTATGGCCGACATGCTTCTTGGCGATGGACACCACCAGACGCAGGTTTGCCTCGCTCAGGCTGCGGCGGGCGTTCAGGCCGTCGCGGCGGGTCTTGAGCAGCTCCTGACGGCGTTCCTCGCTCAGGGGGCCGTTCTCCACGGCCTCCATGGCCTTTTCCTCGTCTGCCTTTTCCTCGGCATCCTCGGCGGACTTTTCGCCGTCCTCGTCCAGATCCTCGGTGTAGCTGCGGCTGTTCTCGTCCTCCTCAAAGGAGAAGCGGGCGCTGTTCTTCTTGATGTACTCCGGTGCGCCGTACTTCTGGCGGTCTGCCTGCAAAATGTGTGCAGCCTCGGCACCGGCATGGATGCGGCGGCTCAGCTCCACCTCCTGCTCGGCGCTCAGCAGCGGGATCTGACCGATCTGCTTGAGGTAGTTCTTCACCGGGTCGTCCAGCAGCTCATCCATGGCAGCCTTCAGGTCTGCCGGGTTCTCCTCGGCATCCTCTTCGTTTTCATCGGCAAGGCCCATGTCATCGTTGTTGTTCTCGGCATTCTCCACCTCAGCAATGATGCTGTCCACGTCCAGACTCGGCTCGTTCTCTTCCTCCAGGACCTTAATGCCGCGCTCCTCCAGCAGGGTGTAGAGGGTGTCTACATCCATGCGGCATTGTGCCGCCAGCGCCTTGGCCTCCTGTGCAGAGAGGGTGCCCTCGCCCTTAGTCAACAGTTCCTTCAAAGTCATGCCCATTTTTTCTCTCCTTCCCACTCCGGGGAATTTCCTGTAATATTGCCCTGTGCATCAGATCACAAGGCCGCCGTTCACCCCGAACACCTGTCCGGTGATGTATCCGGCATCCTCGCCGGCCAAAAAGACCAGCAGCTTTGCAACTTCTTCCGGGGTGCCCAGCCGCCCCACAGGGGTCTCCTCGGCCAGCGCCGCCTTGTCCTCAGCGGTAAAGGCCGCCATCATGTCGGTCTCGATGACCCCCGGCGCTACGCAGTTCACCGTAATGCCGCTGGGGCCCTCTTCTTTCGCCAGTGCCTTGGTCAGGCCGATGAGCCCGGCTTTCGCGGCGGAATAGTGCACCTCGCAGCTGCCGCCGGTCTGGCCCCACATGCTGCTCACGGTCAAGATGCGGCCCTGCTTGCGGCGGATCATGCCGGGCAATGCCAGCTGGCACAGGTGGAACGCGCCGCTCAGGTTCACGTCCAGCATCCGCTGCCACTCCTCCGGGGTGATGTCGGTAAACAGCTTCTGCTGCGCGATGCCGGCGTTGCACACCAGCACATCCACCCTGCCCATGGCCTGCTCCACTGCATGGAACGCCAGCTCACAGCTGGCGCGGCTGGCTACATCGCACTGGATGGCGATGCACCCGGGCAGCTGCTGTTCCAGCGCAGCGGCAGCAGCGGCATTCTGGTGGTAGAGCACCGCCACCTGATACCCTGCTGCCGCAAAGGCGCGGGCAGCGGCAGCACCGATGCCCCGGTCGCCGCCGGAGATCAGCACCCGGCGCGCCGCAGCGGGTGCGGCAGGGGCAGGCCGTTCTTTTACAGGCTGCGGCACAGGCTCCGCGGGCTGCTCCGGTGCAGGCGGCTCTGCAGGCTTTTCCAGCGTAATCACCCGGGTGGGCTCGTCCACCGCAGGCGCTGCCGTTTTTCCCAGCGTCATGATGCGGGTAGGCTCGTCCGCCACCGGCTCCACCGGCGCTGCCGGCTTTGCGGCCGGTGCGGCAAGGGGCTCCGGTGCGCTCTCTTCCTCCGGCACCTGAAAGGTCAGTTCAAACTCGTCCTCGTACAAGAGTGTATCCCTCCTGTTCGGTATTCTCGGCCGGGCGCAGTGCCCAAACCGGAAAAACCCTGTGCCCATCCCCAGACAGTGCAGCGTTCCGTTTATGTGTCCGGCAAAGGTCCGGTGCTTTGGCGTGCCTGCCTGCAGTTGCGATGGGTTTCGACAAGATTCCATTGAATAATATACCACAATTCAGCCCAAAAAGAAAGTGGGAACTGCAATTTTTTACGCAGTTCCCACTATTTTTCCTTATTTTCCCCTGTTTTCGGGCACCGGGGGCTTCCAGCGGGGTCTGCCTGCCCGCTTTTCCCGCAGGGAAACAAAAAATGCCTGCAAAAGCTGCTGCGCCTCGGCCTCCCGCAGCCCCTTTTCCACCACCGGATGGTGGTTGAAGGGCAGCGCAAACAGGTCGGTCACCGAGCCGCAGCACCCGGCCTTGGTGTCGGCAGCACCGTACACCACCCGGCGCAGACGGCTGTTGATGATGCCGCCCGCGCACATGGGGCAGGGCTCTAAGGTAACGAACAGCTCGCACTCCCACAGCCGCCAGCCGCCCAGCGCCTTGCAGGCGGCATCAATGGCCAGCAGCTCCGCGTGGTGCAAGGCGTTTTTCTCGGTCTCCCGGGTGTTGTGCGCCGTGGCGATCACCTCGCCGTGCCGCGCCACCACCGCGCCCACCGGCACCTCGCCCAAGGCGGCGGCTTTGGCGGCCTCCTCCAGCGCAAGACCCATCAGTTCAAAATCGGTCATGTATTCCATCCTCTCATCCCATCGCCAGCACCAGCAGATTGTTTGCACTGTGCAGCAGCACCCCCGGCCAGAGATGTCCGGTGCGGTCGGCCAGCCACCCCAGACCCAGCCCGCACACCAGCGCATAGACCATGGCAGCGATGCTGCCGTGCTGCAAGGCGAACAGCGCCGCCTGCAAAAGAATAGCCTGTCCCCTGCCCAGCGGCTGCGCCCGGCGCTGCACCGCCCCCCGGAACACCCCTTCCTCCGCCAGCGGAGCCAGCAGGCAGACCCGGCAGAAACGCGCCGCGCCGCCGGGCGGCACGGGCAGCAGCACCGCCAGCGCCTTGCCCGCCAGCAGATACCCCACCGCCCAGCCAAAGGCCGAAAGCAGTGCGGCGGTGCGGGGGTTCAGCTTGTGCATGGTCGGTTTCCTCCTGCTGTAGTTCGTTCCCGGTTATAGTACCATATCTGCCGCCGGGTGTGCAAGGTTTCGGCGTTCTGTCGTGGCAAATTTATGCAAAATATTGACACATCGCCCTGAATGGTGGTATAATAATTTCCAACCTTTTTAATAAAAGCGTTGCGTATACTGTATTTTACCGGTAGACCGGAGGTATTATTATGATCCGTATCCTCACCGATTCCGCGTGCGACATCCTGCCCGCCGAGGCGCAGCAGCTGGGCGTGACCGTGATCCCCCTGAACGTGACGCTGGAGGACGGCACCGTCCTGCGGGACGGCATCGACATGACCCCCAGCGAATACTATACCCATCTGGCATCCTGCCACAAGCTGCCCACCACCAGCCAGCCCAGCCCAGAGCAGTTCGAGCGGCTGTATCTGGACGCTGCTGCCGCCGGAGACGAGGTGCTGGGCATCTTTTTGTCCGATGCGCTGTCCGGCACCGGTCAGTGCGCCAGACTTGCTGCCGACCTTGCCAACGTGGACAATGTGGTGTTCGTGAACACCGAGAACGTCTGTCTGGGGCAGTCTTTGCTGGTGCGGCTGGCTGTGCAGCTGCGGGACGCCGGTAAGACGATCACCCAGATCGCCGCCGATCTGGAAAAGGCCAAGCAGCACCTGCATCTGGTGGCCGCTGTGGACGATCTGAAGTACCTGCGCAAGGGCGGCAGACTGTCCGCCGCCGCAGCTGTGGCGGGCGGTATGCTGGGCATCAAGCCCATCCTCGCCGTCATGGAGGGTAAGGTGGCGCTGGCCGGTAAGGCACGCGGTCTGCCCGGCGTGTATGTGGCGCTGTTCAAAAAGATCGACGAGATGGGCGGCATCCACCCGGGCTACACCCCGCTGCTGGGCTACACCGTCAACCACCGGGAGCTGCAGCCGCTGCTGACCTACCTGCAGGACAACCTGCATCTGGACGCACCGCTGGTGCGCCAGATCGGCTGCGTCATCGGCACCCACACCGGCCCCGGCGCGTTCGGCATCGCGTTCTTTGATAAAGAGCTGACGCTGGAATAAAACCTATTCGCAAAAACAAGTCGGACATCCCGCGGGCTGCCCGGCTTTGTTTTTACCCGTGAAGAAGTAGTTCCGAAACGCCCGCAGGCGTTTCGGAACTACAAATAAAATATTCTTTCCGCTGATTATGGCCAGAGCAAAGCGGAGACCATTCCAAATCGTCCCGCCTTGCCCTTACAGCACCGCGTCCGAGATCAGCTTGCCCAGCAGCAGCACCAGCACCACCAGCATCATGGGGCGGATGAAGCGGGCACCCTTTTTCAGGGCAAAATGGGAGCCCAGCAGGTTGCCCAGAATGTTGCTGATGGCGCAGGGGATGCCGATGTGGAACACCACCAGACCGTTCATCAGGTAGGTGAACAGGCTGGCGTAGTTGCTGGCCAGATTGAGCACCTTGCCGTTGCCGTTGGCGGTGCGCAGGTCAAAGCCCATCAGGGTGGTAAAGGCAATGATGGCAAAGGTGCCGGTGCCCGGGCCCATAATGCCGTCATACAGGCCGATGCCCAAACCGATGGCCAGCGCCAGTAAAATCTTTTTCAGGTCCAGCGTGCCGTCGTCCCGGTTCTCGTCCGGCAGGTTGCGCTGCCACAGAATGATGACCGCTGCCACCGGCAGGATGATGAACATCATGGTGCGCAGCATCTCATCGCTGAGCAGCAGCACGATGTGCGCGCCCAGCGCACTGCCTGCAAAGCTGCCGATGGCTGCAAGAACGCCCACCTTCACGTTCATGGCACCGCTTTTGAAAAAGCTTGCCGTGGCAAAGGTAGTGCCACAGGCGGCGCTGAACTTGTTGGTGGCATAGGTGTAGTGGGGCGGCAGCCCGGCAAACAGATAGGCCGGCAGACTGATCAGCCCGCCGCCGCCGGCTGCCGAATCCACAAAGCCTGCAAAGCCGGTCATCAGCATAAGAAACGCCATCATCCACGGCGAGATCGTGATACCCATTGTTATAATTCCTCTTATCTTTCCAAGTCGTTTGTTCTTTTTCAGGGGACGCGCGCCTCAGACCATATAAAACCTCCCCTCGCAGGGCAATACACAGCCCGGGATACCTGCACGCAGCAGGGCATCTCCGGGCATTTTTGCAATTTTTCGACTTGATATTACAGATTGTTTTTAAAGAAGCGGTAAGCGTTGCGCCAGTAGATGGCCTCCACCTCGTCCTCGGTAAAGCCCTCGCGGTGCAGTGCCTCGGCCAGCAGCGGCATATCTGCCGCCGTTTCCAGCTCGTGCTGACCGCCGATGCCGTCAAAATCGCTGCCAAGGCTGATGACCTCAATGCCGCCCACCTGCTTGAAGTGTGCCGCGTGCTTTGCCAGCCGTTCCACCGTGCTGCGGCAGAGCTTCGGGTGTGCCGAGTCTGCGTCCACAAAGGAAGCGCAGTAATTCAGCCCTGCAATGCCACCCTTTTCTGCCAGTGCGCGGATCATCTCATCGGTCAGGTTGCGGTTGTGGGGCGACAGGGCACGGCAGTTGGAATGACTTGCCGCAAAGGGACGGGTGCTGTGGTTTGCGATGTCCCAGAAGCCCTTATCGGAAAGGTGGCTCACGTCTGCGGTGATGTGCAGCTTTTCCATCTCCTCCAAAAAGGCAAAGCCTTGCTCGGTCAGACCGGTCTCAGTGTTGGCCACCAGCGGCCCGCCGGGGTTTGCGTTGGGGGCTGCCAGCTCGTTGGGGTAGTTCCATGTCAGGGTCATCATGCGCACGCCCAGTTCCTGCAGCCGCCGCAGCACGCCCAGACTGCCCTTGCAGCAGCCGCCCTCTTCCACCGTCAGCATGGCGCTGAACTTGCCCTCGGCGCGGTTGCACTCAAGGTCGGCAGCGGTGTACACCGGGGCGATCTTTTCCGGGTAAGCCGCCATGAGCCGCTTGAAGATGTCGATTTCCTCCAGCACGCTCACCAGCGGGTCGGCCCCGGGAGCGGGGTCGGCCAGATCCACATAGGCCGCAAAGCATTGCAGCAGATAATCCCCCTGCTGCAATTTTTCAAGGTCGATATGCAGATCGTTGTGCAAAAAGCTTTTGGGTGCGCCCGCCTTTTCGGCGCGGCGCAGTTCGTACAGGGTATCGCAATGCAGATCCCAAACCTTCATGATGGATACACTCCTTTATGCTTCTTCTCCCAGCAGCTGCAGCAGCTGTTCGGGGTTCATAGACAAAATCGCGCCGTCTGCCCCGCCGGTAACGGTGTCGGCCAGCGACTGCTTGGCCTGTTGCAGCTCCACGATCTTTTCCTCAATGGTGTCCTGCGCGATCAGCCGGTACACCTGCACCGGGTTGCGCTGACCGATGCGGTAGGCGCGGTCGGTGGCCTGATTCTGCGCGGCAAGGTTCCACCACGGGTCGTAGTGGATGACGATATCGGCAGCGGTCAGGTTGAGACCTGTGCCGCCCGCCCGCAGCGAGATCAGAAAGACGTCTGCCTCGCCCTGATTGAACCGGCGCACCTGCTCGGCGCGCACCGGCTTCGGGGTAGAGCCTTGCAGGGTGAAATGGCTCACCCCGGCTTCGTCCAGCCGCTTTGCCAACAGCTCCAGCATGGAGGTGAACTGACTGAACAGCAGAATGCGGTGCCCGCCCGCCACCGCCTCGGTGACAAGTTCCAGACAGGCTTCCAGCTTGGCGCTGCTGCCGGTCCAGTTGTCTGCCACAAGACGCGGGTCACAGCAGATCTCCCGCAGCCGCATCAGCACGGCAAACACGGTCATCTTGTCCTCCGGCTTTGCCGCCCGCAGCTTTTCCCGGGCGTCCACCACCGCTGCCAGATACAGCTTGCGCTGCTCGGTCTCCAGCTCAACGCGGCGCACGTTCTCGGTCTTGGGCGGCAGCTCCCGCAGCACCTCGGACTTCATGCGCCGCAGGATGAAGGGGCCGGTGAATTGGTTCAGCCGCCGCACGGCGTTGGCATCCTCGTCCTGCACGATGGGCTTTTCAAACCGGGCGCAGAAGGTCTTGTAGGGGGGCAGATACCCGGGCATCAAAAAGGAGAAGATGCTCCACAATTCGCCCAAGCGGTTCTCCACCGGGGTGCCGGTCAGGGCAAAGCGCACCCGGCTGTTCACTCGGCACACCGCCTTGTATTTCTGGGTGGTGTGGTTTTTGATGGCCTGCGCTTCGTCCAGAATGCAGGCGTAAAAGCTTTGCCCGGCATACAGCTTTTCGTCCCGGCGCAGCAGATCGTAGCTGGTAATGACGATATCCGCCTGTGCCCACCCATCGACCAGCGCGGCACGGTGGACGGCATCGCCGTCCATAGCAACGCTTTGCAGCTGCGGGGTGAACTTCTGGCATTCCTCCTGCCAGTTCAGCACCAGCGACGCCGGGCAGACGATAAGGCTGGGCAGCTGCTGCCCGCCCTCCTTCATGGCCAGCAGGTAGCTGAGCACCTGCACGGTCTTGCCCAGACCCATATCGTCGGCCAGAATGCCGCCCATGCCGTAGCCGTCCAGTGTACGCAGCCAGCGGTAGCCGTCCCGCTGGTATTTGCGCAGGGTCTTTTGCAGGGAGAGCGGCGGGGTATACTCGCTGTCCCGCACGGCGTGGAAGCTGCGGCTGATGCGCCGGAAGGCATCGTCCCGGTCGAACCGCAGACCGTTCTGCCCCGAAAGCGCCCAGTCCAGCGTGGGGGCACGGTAGAGCGGCAGGGCGGCGTGGCCGTCCTTCAGCTTTGCGCCGGAAAGTTCCAGCGTGTCGTTCAGCTCGTCCAGCCCTTCCAGACTGTCATCCAGCCGCAGCAGACTGCCGTCCCGCAGGCGGTGGTAGCGTTTTTTCTGGTGCAGGGACTGCAAAAGTTCCCGCAGCTCCTCCACCGGGAAGGCGCCGGTGTCCACTTCCAAGTCCAGCACACTGCCGTGCACCGATACCCCTACCGAAATTTTGGGCGGGGCGGCCTGTAAGTTGCGGAAGGCATCGGTCTGGTACACCTCGCCCATGGCCAGCAGGGCGGGAATGCCCTCTTCCAGCAGCTGGAAAAGAGCTTCTTCCCCGGAAAGGCTGTAATGCCCGGGCTTGCCGGTCTCGGGTTCCAGATAGGTTTCCAGCAGCCGCTTTGCCCGGTTCTCGGTGCGGGCATCCCGCAAAAGGTCGGGCGGCACCGGCTCGCCGGGGGCTACCCTGTCCTCTCCGTACAGAAAGACCGGGTAGGCCGTGACGGTAAGCCCCCGATCGGCGTCCAGATAAAACTGCACCACCGGTTCCAGCGGGATCTGGTTCAGCAGCAGCCGGTCGGGGTCCACGATGTTGACCCGGTTGCCCAGTTCCGGCAGCACATAGCTGCAAAAAGCGGCGGCGTCCGCGCTGGTAAAGAACAAACTGCGCCCGCCAAAGGTGTCCAGTACCGGCAGCACCCGGCGGCATTCCTCCCGCTGCATCCGCCAGAGGGTACTTTCGCCCAGCAGATAGGCATAGTCCAGCCCCTGCACCCCGCTGAGCGCCGGGGTACAGCTCAGCTGCACACCGCCCTTGCGGCGCTCCACCTTCAGGCTGATGACCGGCAGCCCCTCTTTAAGGGTGTAGCCGCCCACAACGCCCTCGGCAGCGTAAAGCTCCACAAGGGCATCCAGCCCCTCGCCGGTCAGCGGCAGACCGCCTGCCGGGCCTTTCTCCCAGCCGGAGCGCATGGTGCCCTCGGCTTCAAACGCCTGCCGGGCGCTCACCTGACGGCGCAGCAGCCGCAGCAGCTGCTGCGCATCCGGGGCAAAGGCGTCCCACCGGTGCACAAAGGCCAGCGACTTCCCGTAGCTGACGCTTTCGCCCCGCTCGATCGCATCCAGAAACTGCGGGATGCTTTTTACCAGATACTGCCGCCCGCCGATGCCATCCGAGACCCGCAGTCGCAGCCAGATACGGCCATTGTGCGGCGTAAGCTCCGGTTCCAGCAGAGCAAAGCCTGTACGCTGGGCAGCGTTCTGGGGCTGGGGCTGCGCATCCTCCCGCTGGTAGCGCTTCAACAGCAGCTGGGCCTCATAGTCGGTCTCCGGCTCCTCGCCCCGCCACTTGCGGCCGAACAGCATATCCAGCCCGGCGCTGTAACTGTCCTTGCGGGGCTCGGTGCTCAAGCCTGCCACGCCCCGCTGCACCCCGGGGATGCTCTCCGGCTTTTTTTCCGGAGCAGGCGGATTTTTTTCCGCGTCCTGCAGCAGCAGCGCGCCAATGTGCTTACAGTAGGTGCCGTCGCCGTTTTGATTATAGGGGCAGTCGCAGGAGGCGCTGACAAAGCTGCCGTTTTCCCGCAGCCAGACCTGCGTATAATAGCAGTCCGGCCCGCTGCCCTGCACCAGCGCTGTCAGGTGCCGCACCCCGTCCTCGTTGGTGGTGCAGCTGCTTTGCAGGATGCGCTTGCGGTACTTCTGTGCCCGCTCAAAGATGCTTTTGCCCAGCAATGCGCGGATCTCCTGTGCGTCCATGTGGTCTCCCTCCCCTGTGCTGTCGCGGTTCCGGTCTATTCTATAAGAATACCGCGTTCCACCCCGGGATGCAAGGGCAGAAGGGTAAAAAACGTTTAGAAAGCGCGGGCGGGATGATTTTGAATGGCTTCCGCTACGCTCTAGCCATTTTCAGCGGAAGAATTATTTTGATTTGCAGTTTCGAAACGCCTGCGGGCGTTTCGAAATTGCTTTTTCACAGGAGGGGTCGTAGAGGAAAACGGCATTTGCAGTGCCTGTTTCCTGCGGAAACATCCGCACTGCGGGGTTGCTTCTTGGCTCTCAACAGGTCAAAGAAAAAGCACCCGCGAACGCCTTCGGGTGCCAATGCACAGACGGGAAGGGTTGCAGGTGCTTTCTTTATTTTAGGAAATTCCGCGCTTGCGGGTCTTGAGGTGGTACATTTCCTGATCGGCTTTATCGATCAGGTCGTGCACGGTGGCAATGTCCGGCTCAAGACGGGCGCAGCCGATGCTGATCTCGATCTGGTAGGGCTTGCCGGAGGCGGCGTTGGCGGCGTCCAGCTCCCGCTGGATGGAGGCGATCAGGGTGCGCACCTCCACGCTGTTGCAGCCGCAGGCGATGCAAAATTCATCGCCGCCGTAGCGCGCCAGCACGCCGTTATAGTTGGCGCACACCTTTTTCAAAATGCCCGCCAGCAGCACCAGCGCAGCGTCCCCCTCCAGGTGGCCGTATTCATCGTTGATGTGCTTGAAGTGATCCATGTCCATCATGAGGAAGTGCAGCGAGCGGTTGGGGTGACGGCGGTAGTAGGGCAGTTCGCTTTCCAGATACCGCAGCGCCACGATGCGGTTGCTGACGCCGGTCAGGGTGTCCACCGTGAACTTGGTCTGCAACACCAGCACATACACGCACACCAGCCCCAGCGTAATGCCGCAGCACAGCAGCCCGCGCCCGGGCAGCCAGCCTTGCAGCAAAAAGCCTGCCGCCGGCGCAAGCGCGAGCAGCAGCAGGGTCTTCAGTTCCTCTTTGGGTGTTTCCTGCTTCCAGTTGCTCAGCGTCCAGCTGCAGCGGAGAAAGGCCGCCGCCAGATAGGCAAGCCCCACCAGCTTCGCCCCCCAGAACAGGGTGCTGCCCCGCAGCCCCTCTGCATCCAGATAGCAGAAGCCGTTTTCGTCCCGCGCTGTCAGCAGCGCCAGCAAAAGCAACGCCACCGGTGCGGCGCTGAGCGCCAGCCTGCGGCCGTCCTCCATCCATGTACGCCCCAGCTCTGCCTCCACATACAAAAACACCAGCTGGCAGCAGCACGCCGCCAGCAGATAAAACAGAATACTGCCCCCGGCGTTCAGCCGGTAGGTCAGGGGGATGCCCAGATCCTGCCACGCGCCCAGCTGCGCCAGCGCACTGCCATGATCTACGATCGTCAGCGCCCCGGCAGACCACAGCAGCGCCGTGAACAGCCGCCCGGGCAGACTTTTATCCCGCATTTTCTGCTGCGCCCGCAGCAAGACCGCCAGCGTGACCAGACAGACCACACTGACCTGAGTATGGGCAATCGCATCCATGCCGCAACGCTCTCCTTTACCCTAGGGCGGCTTTGCGCCGTCCCGGCCCTTTTTCGCTCTTCCAACGTTCCTTTTCCGCACAGATTTATTGTACCAAATCCGTAACAGATATGCAACACAAACCGAAAATTTCATACAAAAAAAGACACCGGAACGTCTTTCGGCGTTCCGGTGTCTCTTGGAATCATATCACTTTGCCTGCGGATGGGCGGCGTCGTTGCGCAGGGCGCTTTCGCGGATCTTTTCCAGCGTCTGCTCGCTGAGGATGTGCTCTGCCTTGCAGGCGTCCTCGGCGGCGGTCTGCTCGTCCACGCCCAGCTGCACAAAGAAGTGGGTCAGCAGCTGGTGGCGGCTGTAAATGCGCTGAGCAATCTCCAGCCCGGGCTCCAGCAGGGTCAGGTTGCCTTCGCCGTCCACCGCGATATAGCCGTTCTCCCGCAGCTTTTTCATGGCGATGCTCACGCTGGCTTTGGTAAAGCCCAGCTCATTGACAACGTCAATGGAGCGCACTTTGCCCATACGCTGGCTCAGCATCAGGATCGTTTCAAGATAATCTTCTGCGGATTGGTGGATCTGCATGGTTTGTCCGGCCTCCTGCCTCATTCCCTCTGGGGGATTTTTCCGACAGGGGATGTGTACCCTCTGTCGTATGTTAAAGGATATCACACTTTTGCGGTTGATGCAAGTAATTCGCAGCAAGTTTTGTTAAACTAACCATATTTTTCTGCACAGAACTGCTGTTTTGCCGGTTTTGTGCCGCGCCTGTTTTGTGCAAAGGGTGCAATTTAGAGCGCAGCCAGATAGGCCGCAGGGCCTTCCTCGTACAGGTCGCCGCCGTGGGCATCCAGCACAACGGTCAGGGGCATATCCTGCACGGTCAGGCGGCGCACCGCCTCACAGCCCAGGTCCGGCCATGCGATCACTTCCAGCGTCTGTACGCTTTTGGCCATCAGTGCACCGGCACCGCCCAGCGCCGCCAGATATACCGCGCCGTTGCGCACCACAGCCGCCTTGACGGCGGCATCCCGCTTGCCCTTGCCGATCATGATCTTGTTGCCAAGATCCAGCAGCCGGGGGCTCATGGCGTCCATGCGCCCGCTGGTGGTAGGCCCTGCCGAGCCGATGACTTCGCCCGGGCGTTCCGGGGTGGGACCCACATAATAGATGGCGCTGCCTTCCAGATCAAAAGGCAGGGTCTCGCCCTTGTCCAGTGCTTCCATCATCCGCTTGTGTGCCTGATCCCGGGCGGTGTACACCACGCCGGAAAGCAGTACGGTATCCCCCGCTTTCAGCGGGGCAAGATCCTGCGCGGTGCAGGGGGTAGTCAGTCTGTATTCCATCGTTCTCCCCTCCTTACAGCTCCGCGCTGGCGCGGCGGGTCACATGACAGGAAACGTTCACAGCCACCGGCAGACCCGCCACATGGGTGGGCATCTGCTCAATGGCAAGGCCAAGACAGGTGGTCTTGCCGCCAAAGCCCTGCGGGCCGATGCCCAGTGCATTGATGGCGGTAAGCAGCTCCTGCTCCAGCTGGGCGTAGTAGGGGTCGGGGTTGGGGATATCCAGCGGGCGCAGCAGCGCCTTTTTGGCAAGATACGCCACCTTGTCAAAGCTGCCGCCCACGCCGATGCCCAGCACGATGGGCGGGCAGGGGTTGGAGCCCGCCAGCTTTACGGTATCCACCACGAACTTTTTAAAGCCCTCCACGCCGTCGGCGGGCTTGAGCATCTGGATGCGGCTCATGTTCTCGCTGCCAAAGCCCTTGGGTGCTACCGTGATACGGCAGCCCTCGCCGTCCACCAGATGCACCGTGATGGCCGCCGGGGTGTTATCGCCGGTGTTGCCCCGGCGCAGCGGGTCGGCCACGATGCTCTTGCGCAGGTAGCCATCGGTGTAGCCCCGGCGCACGCCCTCGTGGATGGCGGCTTCAAAGCTGCCGTCAATGTGCACATCGGTGCCCAGCTCCACGAACACACAGGCCATGCCGGTATCCTGACAGATGGGCAGGTCTTTCTCCTTTGCAGCGCCAAGGTTCGACCACAGCAGGTCTAATGTGTTCTTTGCCAGCGGCCACGGCTCTTCTTCCCGCGCCTTTTCCAGCGCGGCCTGCACGTCCTGCGGCAGCTGGGTGTTGGCTTTAATGCAGAGCCGCGCCACCGTATCCGTAATGCTCTGTGCGGAGATCGTTCTCATGCCTGTATCCTCCGCTTACAGTCGTGCCACGCCGGTCTCGCGGGCAGCCTTTGCCACGGCATTTGCCACAGCCTCGGCCACGCGGGGGTCGAACGCACCGGGGATGATGTTCTCCTCGCTGCGGTCGGCATCGGTGATGAGGTCTGCAATGGCGTAGGCAGCAGCCAGCTTCATCTCATTGTTGATATCCCGGGCGCGGACGCTGAGCGCGCCCTTGAACAGGCCGGGGAAGCACAGCACGTTGTTGACCTGATTGGGGAAGTCGCTGCGGCCGGTAGCCATCACCCGCACGCCGCCGGCCTTGGCTTCGTCCGGCATGATCTCCGGGGTGGGGTTTGCCATGGCAAAGACGATGGCGTCCTTGTTCATGGTCTTGCACAGCTCGGTGGTCAGGATGCCGGGGCGGGACACACCGATGAACACATCTGCGCCTTCCAGCGCTTCCTTCAGGCCACCCTTGATCTGGCGGGGGTTGGTCACCTCGCCCAGCCAGTTCTTGTGGGCTTCGGCGCTGTTGCAGCCCTTGTACAGGGTGCCGAACTGATCCACCGCAATAATGTCCTTGGCACCGGCGGTCATGAGCATCTTGATGATGGCGGTACCGGCAGCGCCGGGGCCGTTCAGAACGATGTGCACGTCCTCCATCTTCTTATTCACCACCCGCAGGGCGTTGATGAGGGCAGCAGTGACCACGATGGCGGTGCCGTGCTGGTCGTCGTGGAACACGGGGATGTCCAGCTCCCGCTCCAAGGTCTCCTCGATCTCGAAGCACTCGGGACTCTTGATATCCTCCAGATTGATGCCGCCAAAGGTGGGCGCAATGGCCTTGCAGGCTGCAATAACGCTGGCAGCATCGTGGGCGTCGATGCAGATAGGGAAGGCGTCCACGCCGCCGAACTCCTTGAACAGCACGGCCTTGCCCTCCATGACCGGCAGACCGGCCTCCGGGCCGATGTCGCCGAGGCCCAGCACGGCGGTGCCGTTGGAGACAACGGCTACCATGTTGCCCTTGAAGGTGTACTTATATACATCCTCCGGGTTTTCCTTGATCTTGCGGCAGGGCTCGGCCACACCGGGGGTGTAGGCGGTGGACAGGTCATCGCGGGTGACGACCTCCACCTTGCTCACGATGCCCACCTTTCCCTTGTGGGTCTCGTGCATTTCCAGAGCTGCTTTATTGTAATCCATGGTTTTATCCTCCAATTTCAGCAAAAGGCTTTCCCCCGCAGGGAAAGGCTCATACAGTTTTATTGTAACAGAACCGTCCGGGTATTTCCACCGGTTTTGCGGCATTTCCCGCCCCAAAGCGGGCAAAAGTGATACCTGTGCCGGGCGGCATTTGTGGAATTTTCGCAAAAATCTTTTCTTTTCGCATTTTTCCGTTATAATAATAAGGTATGACATTTGCATTCTCCGTGAAAACGGTCTGCTATTTTTAGGAGGTATCTCTTTTGAAACGCATTACCAAGATCCTGTTGTGTGCGCTGTGCGCGGTGGCTGCTGTGCTGTGCGTAGCTGCGGCCTGCTTTATGCTGCTCAAAAAGCAGAGCGGCACCACGGCATCCTCTGCCGCATCCGGCGCAAGCGTGTCCATCTACGGCAAGGTGTCAGATTTCGACTACGCCAGCTTCGATTATTCTGAGGGGCTGGACGATAACGGCCACTGGACCGGCATCCGCGCACTGGACTATGTGACGTTGCCGGAGGATGTGTCCGCGCTGCCGCTTTCCAAGGCCGACATCGAGCCCACCGAGGCCGAGATCCAGACTCAGATTGACACTTTGCTGAACCAGTACGCCACCACCCAGAACATCACCGACCGGGCAGCCCAGAGCGGCGACACCGTGAACATCGACTATTCCGGCGCGGTGGATGGCGTAGCCTTTACCGGCGGCACCGCCACCGGCTACGACCTGACGCTGGGCAGCCACGCCTTTATTGACGGCTTCGAGGATCAGATCATCGGCCACAACATCGGCGACACCTTTGATGTGACCGTTACCTTCCCGGAGGGCTACGGCGACTCCACCGACGCCGAGGGCAACACCATCACCCTCAGCGGCAAGGAGGCCGTGTTCAGCGTGACCCTGAACGCCATCACCCAGAGCGTTGTGCCCACCCTGACCGACGAGTGGGTGGAGAGCAATTTTGCCGCCAGCGACGACCTGCACACCGCAGACGCCCTGCGCCAGTACTTTGACAGCGCCCTGTACGCCAACAATCTGGACAACGCCGCGATGGACTATCTGCTCACGAACTCCACCTTTAAAGAAGTCCCCACCCAGATCACCAGCTACTACATCCGTATGTTCCTGAACTACCACTCTCAGCTGGCTACCCAGTACGGCATGGAGCTGGACGCCTACGCACAGGCCAAGGGCTACGCCGATGCCAACGCGATGCTGGCGGATTCCGATGCTTACTTTGAGCATCTGGCCAAGCAGGATCTGGTCTTTCAGGCCATTGCGGAGCAGCTGGACATCACCCCCACACAGGAGCAGATTGACAGCGCCAACAGCTCCTACGCCGACACCTACGGCGCACAGCGCAGTATGCTGAACGCCTTGCAGCTGGCAGTGTTGGACAAGGTGGAGGAAAGCGCCGTGCTTTCCTGACAGCATCTATAATTTTAGAAACCCGGAGCGTCTGCGGATGCACCGGGTTTTTCTTTTTCACGAGAGGGGCGTGAAGGGAAGCAGCAGATGTAGCGTTGCTGCTATGGCAACTTTCTGCTTGCTTTCAGCGTGCAAAGACGCTCCGCTGGGCCAGAGGCAGGGAGGGGTGTTCCGACTCCCCCCTCCCTAC
>ENA-OZGF01000433-OZGF01000433.1-human-gut-metagenome-genome-assembly--contig:-NODE-433-length-18898-cov-4.896089_pt1 | contig 18898 bp, 13 predicted proteins | sample MGYA00245116_ERZ653657 | MGnify/ENA primary metagenome ERZ653657 (study PRJEB26926, sample SAMN06165034) | human gut metagenome | biome: ENVO:00009003; feature: ENVO:2100002; material: ENVO:00002003...
CGAGATTTCTGCCTGTCTCGTGGGCTCGGAGATGTGTATAAGAGACAGCCGAAGAACTCGTCCACGCGCTGTTGCGAGGCTTCGACCGTCTCTTTCTTGACCTCATGGGCCATCCGCGGCACGACCCGGCAGCGACATCGCCAGTCGTTCGGCGGGAAGATCTTCTTCCATCTGGCATCGTTGTAGGGAAGGACGATCCCTTCGAGCTGGCGATGAGACGGACGCACACGATCGTCTCCGACCGTCCGGTACTCCCAGTAGGGGAACAACTTTGTCTTGCCCATCAGCCGCCGGTAGGTGCTGGCGGCTTCGGCCGTAAGTAGTGCCGTGTCGTACTCGGTACGTTGCCAGTCGCGGTTGAATGCCGTACAAATCTTGCGGGCCTCACGTTCGAAGTCGGCGAAATTACTACTTTCACGGAAGAGGCGGTTGAGTTCCTGCAATTCGGCCAGGGTTTTGGCTGCCGAGAACTGGAACAGGTTAATCTCCATCGCTGTCTGTAAAGCGTCGTCACGTACTCCGTACACAACCCCGATATCAGCATTCCCGATGCTGTCAGCTTCCGGTTGAACGGCCTTCAAAAGGTCTTCGGAAAGGAATCGAAATAGCTCCGTGTCGAACGCGGGCTGCGAGGCGGCCACACGTCCCATCAGCCTCTCTTCGAGCGTATCACTGTCCTGCATCCGCATGAGGGCAGTGCCATCGAACGCCCCGCCCTGCGGGGCTTTGATGAAAAAATCCCATAAGCGGCGCCAAATGTTCCGGTTGTCGGCATTCCGCACCTTCTCCTCGACATCCGTATCCGTTTCAAGGTGCGAGCCTAATACCATATTCGACTTTTCTCCGGCGATCACCTCTCCTTTGTCCGGCATGGGGATCGAATACTTGTCGTGAATGAATGCTGCGGGGATATCGATGATCGTCGAGAGCTTCACGATTTCGTCCACGGAGAGCGGGTCGGCTGCCTTCGGATAGACGAAGCGGCCGCCTTTCACGGGTAAGCCGCAAGTCTCCAGAACAGGCAGCAGCCGTTCATTGAGCGTACGTTGTACAAAACGCAGGTCGCTCGTGTGTTTCGAATCCTCGACCTGCAGATGCACTTCTCCGAGCGAGCGGGCTCCGCGCTCGCCCTGAATGGTGGTCAGCGTCTGTCCGAGGATCGTGATAAGCATCTCTTCATTCGTCGCCTGACGGAACTCATTGAATGACGAGCCAGACCCCCTATTTACCTCTTTGGTTTCAATGTCTGCCTCCTTGGGGATGACGAGATAAGGTGCGGATCCGGCCTCTTCCAAGGCTTGCTTAAGCAGTTCCCGGCTCTGTGGGTCGAACGTGTTGTATTTTCCGATACGCTGAGGCATTCCGAACAGCTCGATCCATTGAGCATAGTCGCCAAATCCACCGCGTTTCCAGATAGCATAGGGTGCAGCTTTGAGCAGCAGCCCGTAGTCCCCGGGACGACCGACGACCAGAAGGTTCGGATCCTGGTCGTACGGTACCGATCGATCTCCTGTGTCGTTCAGCAGAATCTGACAGTTGTCCAGGTCGATATACTTGGGTTTGATAGGTTCGACGTGGAATCCGCTGTTGAAAAAGAGCTCCACGCCCGCCCTGCCGTAGAACAGCCGGTGCATGATTTCGCGGATGAGCGTTTCCCAGGCTGTCGTGTCGATCATCGCTGCGATGGCGGGTTCTTCCTGTCCCCGGGCATTCATGAAGACGACTTCAGCATTCAGCACGGCCTCGATACGTTTGTTGATCGCATCGGCGAGAACTCCGTCGATCATGATGTCTTCGAACAGGTCGTAGAGATATTTCGGCCGTCCGTTGTCGGCCGAGCGCAAAGCTGACCGCCAATCTCCGATGTCGTACACGCGACGCTGCGGAGCCTGGACAACGATCTGCTGCACCACTATCGGCTTTGAGGCTTTCGTGCCGGAACTCTTTCGGGAAGATGTCTTATAACCTATTTGTGCCATAATCAAAAATGTTGTGATCGTTTTGGGTTCGACCCGAAAATGTACTCTCCGGCAGCGGGGTCGGGCTTTCCGTCGCCGTCGGCATCCTCCATTACGGGTAGGTTGGGTTTGATCTCCGAGCGCTGGACGGACTTCAGCCAGGCGACGGCCCGTTCGTATCGATCCTGCCGGAGCTGGAGATCCGTTCCTGCATTGCACAGGTTGATGAAGTGCCATACGGCGATGTCCTTGACGAAAATTAACAGCAGTGCGTTACGTTCGTCACCCTCGGTGCCGAAGATCTTCTTACGGTCATAAGCCCCGAGATACCCCGAGGCCTCCTCAATGGCGGCATCGATAGCCGCGGCCACGATTGCATCGTCCTCTCGGGCGATGGTTTCGATATTCTCTTTATAGAGATGCGTCTGCAACTCTTCAGGTGTCAGAAAAGCCATATTAGAAACGTTTTGATGCGCGTACTCGTTGACCGATGGTATAGGATCCCTCGTTGAGCGTGGAGATCTTCTGGTTGATGATCCATACGCCTCCTTCGATGCAGTCAGGGCCGTCGGCCGGAGATTTCATTTGTCGGTTGAGCAGCAGGAACTGCTCTTCGAGGCGTTTCATGTGCGGATTCTCTCGTTCGTCGATATTCAGTACCAGGCGCCCTTGGCGGATCAACGGTTCGAGGTTTCCCTCGATGCGTTCGAATTTCGGCGGTTTACAGCGACAGTCGGGTGTGATGCCGATGAATCCCCGTTCGCGGGCGCGGGCGGCGAACATTGGGAGGAACACCTGCTCATAGAAAGGATCCTGCAGGCTGTTGTTCTCGATGAAGTAATAAACCTGCACACGTTCGCTCGCATAATCGCGCAGGTTGTAGAACCAGTCCACGAACTCGTCGTTGGTGACATGGTCGAGAAATCCCGTATAGACGTAGAATGTCCCGTCGCAGTAACCGAGCAGAAAATCCGCTTTGAAACTCGATGCCTTGTTGCGGGCGTTTGACGGAGAAGGATCGGCGTAGGCCACTGCGAACTGGAGCCGTTGCATCGGCGGACATTTTCCCCAGATCACCTCCTTGATGACCTCGCCTTCGGAAAGCGGATTGTTCATATACTCCTGCTGGAAGGCTTTGGTGGAAATGGTCTGCTCGATGCGGCGGATACGCTCCTCGGTGTTCTTCTCGGGCCAGGTCGAGCGGCCTTCGGCATCGCGGATGTTCACAATATCCCAATGGTCGGCCTTGGCCCCGGCCCGCGTCACACAGCAATCCCGGGCAATGACGTTCCCGCAGAACACGACCAGCAGGTCGCCGCTCACGGATCGGGTTGGAATCAGGGCTTCCTCGAACCACTGCCACTTCTTTTTTACAATGTCGGGATTACGGCAGTCGGCATCCGTGTCGAAGTCGTCCGGGAGAATCGTATCCGGGCGAAAGGCATCCTTGCGGGTGCCTCGCGGCGATTCCATTGCACCGAGCGCCCGGAATGCCGCGCCCGAGGTCAGCGAGAACTCGTCGGCGGTCCAGTTGCCGGCCTCCCTCAGGTCCCCGTAGTAAGCCTTTAACAGTGAATTTTGTTCGAAGGACTTCTTGTAAGGATCCAGAAGCCGCGTGGCATTCTCATGGCTGTTGGAAACGAGCAGCACGTTGCGCTTGCGTTTCGTCAGTACAAGATACATGATGCACATGAAGACGATGGTCGATTTGGCCAGCTCGCGTGACCACGAGAGCACTTCATACCATTCCGGATTGGAGGTGATCCGCCGGATCGCCTTCTTCTGGAAGGAAGTGAAGGGATGCCGGGTGTATTCGGCGAAGAAGAAAAGCATCCACGAAACGGGATCCTTTTCGAGCTTCTCGAGTCGCCTCATCCGTTCCACAGGTGAGAGTTTGTCCACCGCCTTGTCGCGCTTCAGGGCACGGTGGTATTCACGCCATTCGTTCCAGGCGCGCATGTCATCTACTTTACCCATTTCAGCCGTTCCTGTATGTATGAATCGAAATAGTCCGAGAGCATCTTGGCCTTCTCCAGGTCAATAGCTCGGACATAGTCGAGAATATCTCTTGACACATTGACAATGTCCCGCACGGAGGCCTCCTGTTCGAGCGCCTCGAGGTCGGCGGTGAGTTTGCGCCGGATATCTGCCTCCTTGACCGTCGGATAGCGCGCACCCTGCTCACGCGCCGCGATGCTTTCGTCGAGTTCGTTAAGCTGCATGAGTGTCGATTTGATCCGTGCCTCACGGGTTTGGAGGAAATTCAACTTGAGACCCTCCCACTCTTTGGCCCATCGTACGATAGTAATCCTCGAGACACCGATCTTCACGGCAATCTCGGCTTGGGTGAGATCCGTAGTGAGGAAAAGTAGTTTCGCCCACTCCTTCTTCTGCTTGTTATCCAACTCTTGTGTCATGAAAAATCTCTGTTTTACACCCCAAAGGTAAGCTCTTCACCCGAACGGAGCGAATCGTGGATAAATGGTCTGCATGTAAAGTGCAATTAAAGCGTAATAAATTGTAAAACAATACAATATAATTTGCAAGACGGGTGTTTTCAATCCAATTTTGCCGAAAAATGATGGCTTTTATGAAACGATTTACATTCGTGTTGCACGACGAGACGGTCAATACCTACGGGTTCCGTATGCTCACCAGCGGCGCTAATCTCGAGGAGTTCCGTAAGAACCCCGTGATCCTGCTCAACCATAAGGACTGGGAGCTTCCGATCGGTCGTTGGGAGAACATCCGTATTGAAGGTACGCAGATCCTTGCCGATGCCCTCTTCGACGAGAAGGATGACGAGGCGGTGAAGATTGCCGACAAGGTCGAAGGCGGATTCCTGCGCATGGCTTCTATGGGAGCCTGGCCTCCCGAAGAGGTGAGTGACGCCGCAGAGTTGAAACTTCCCGGGCAGACGCTTCCGACCGTGACGCGCTGGACAGCCCGTGAAGCGTCCATTGTCACGATCGGGGCCAATCATAATGCCCTGGTGCTTTTCGACCGTCAAACGGGAAAACCTCTCGATCTCACGGATGCTTCGACTGTCATCCGGCTTATGGACAGGCTCAATCACTCAAAAATCGATTCGAATATGAACAAGACTTTGAAGGAAGTCCTCAAGTTGCAGGACTCAGCACAGGATGCCGAGGTTATCGGCGCTGTGAACCGGCTGATCGAAAAACAACGACCGGCTAACACGTGAAAATCAGGAACTCAGAGATGCTGCAGCGCGTGCGGAGTCCGAGCACAAGGAGATCCGGAAGTCCGAGGCGATTCGCCTCGTGGATGCAGCCATTGCCGACGGAAGGATCAATACCGCAGGCAAGGAGGCTTATCTGAAACTCTTTGATACGGATTTCGAGAGTGCCAAAGCCACCCTCGAAGCCATTCCGCACCGCAAATCCGTCACAGCGCTTATCCGTGAGGGTGAACGACGGCAGTCGGTCGAACTCTCCGACCTTGTAAACAAGTCGTGGGAAGAACTCGATAAGGCAGGGCGCCTTGTTGAACTCAGGGACAAGGCGCCGGAACTCTTCCGTGAGAAGTTCAAAGCGGCCTTCGGTACCGAACCTAACATGTAGAACTCATCAAAAACAAAAAACATTATGGCTATTCAAAAAGAAATCTGGGAGAAATCGATCGTCGAAGGTCTGTTCGCTCCCAACAGCTTCCTTTCGAAAGCGTTCAACGCCGACGAGTATGTCGAAGCGGGAAAGATCGTGCATATCCCGCAGGCAGGTGCCGCTTCGAAAGTCGAGAAGAACCGAACGTCATTACCCGCAACGGTAAAGCAGCGTACCGACACGGACAAAACTTTCGAGCTGGCTGCTTTCACGACGGATCCCGTTTTGATCCCCGATGCCGACAAGGTCGAGCTGTCGTACAACAAACGCGAGTCCGTATTACGGCAGGACAAGCTCGCCCTGCATGAGGCTGTGGCCAAGGATTTTCTGTTCGCCTGGAGTCCTGCCTCGGATCGTGTGATCGAAACCACGGGGGCACCGGTGGATGCTTACACACCTTCGGCGACAGGCAGGCGAAAAGGGCTTTGCAGGGCGGATATTCTGACGCTGATGACGAAATTCAACAGCGAGAACATTCCCCAGGAGGGCCGCTACCTGCTGCTCGATGCGCAGATGTACGCACAGCTGTTGAGCGATCTCACTGCCAATGAGAACTCCGCATTCCTCGCCTCGGCGGATGCCCAGAACGGCATCATCGGAAAACTCTTCTCGTTCAACGTCATGATGCGTTCACAAGCTACGCTCTACACTGCGGATAAAGCTCCGAAGCGGTGGGGCGAAAGCGGTGCCGCCACGGACCTGGCCGCAGCCCTTGCCTGGCACGATCAGTCCGTATGCCGCGCCTTGGGCGAAGTCAAGGCTTTTGAGCAGGAGAAAGCGCCCGACTATTATGGGGATGTCTACTCTTTCCTCGTACGTGCCGGAGGCAGCATCATGCGCGGCGATAATGCAGGTGTAATGGCCCTGGTCGGCACCGCAACCGAGTAAGCCATGAAACCGGCGGATTTCAAGCGCACCTATTATCCGACAATCGAGCGGGTCTGCGCCGAAACAGGGTTGAATCCTCTGTTTGTTGCGGCGCAGGCCGCCCTCGAAAGCGGATGGGGCGATCATGCTATCGGAAATAATCTCTTCGGCATCACGGCCGGAGATAAGTGGACCGGAAAGCGGCGAACCGAACGGACCTTCGAATACTTTTCGGATGACCGGCAGAGCGGACGATTCGAGAAGGTTTATTCGATCACCCGGACCTCCGACGGACGCTACCGTTACGAGGTCGATCGCAAGTTTCGCGACTACGACACACCGGAGGAGGGCATCCGCGACCATGCGAAGGTCCTTTCCGCCAAACGCTACGCAGCAGCCTGGGCGTATCGTAACGACATAACACGCTTCGCTTATGAGATTGCCAAGGCCGGGTACTGTACGGCAGAACCCGCAGCCTACGCGGATTTGATCTCGAAGATTGCACGCATGATCGAACGGGCGTAAACTAACTTTCAAAAACCGATTGAACGATGGACAGCATTTGGATGCAGATACTCGCTTTCGCACTTCCCGGGGGATTCCTCGGCAGCGTTTTCACCTGGATCTTCTCGCGCCGCAAACAGAACAACGACTTTCTCAAAGAGTTGCAGAGTTCGATCAACCTGCTTTCGGGCGAAAACAAGAAGATTCTCGAGGAAAACATCCAACTGCGGCGGGAAAACATCGACCTCAAGGCCAACCAGGAAGAGATGCTCGTACGCATCGACCGGCTGACCAAAGAGGTGGAGCGCCTCCGCAAGACCATCGGAAAACGAAATTCGTATGAAGACAAGACTCTTTTTGCTGCTCTCCATCCTGCTGCTGGCAAGTTGCACTGCGACGAAGAAGCTCCTCTCGACAGGGACGCAGAACAGGACGGATACCGTGTCGCACATGCAGCGCGGCGCACAAAACGCCGTAGAGCAAACCGCACGAGCGGCAATGAACTCTCGATCGGAGGAGACCTCTGTGCTGCGGGCGCTGCGGACGGAGGCGATTCCGCTTCGGACAGCAGCGGTGACGGTGACGGAGGAGAGCCTCCGTAATCTGCCGGAGGGGGCGGCCTATGTTGCCCGTGACGGTCGGCTGACGCTCGAAGCCCGGCGTGACGGGGATACCATCCGCATTTCAGCACGCAGCGATTCGCTTGCCCGACGAGTCGAATATTACAAAGCGACCTCGGCCCGGCAGGACCGATATGCAGATTCTCTGAAGGAGAGTCTGGCAGAAACCCGGGAAGCATACGACCGACTCCTCGAAGTCTCCAGGCATCAATCTTCGGAAACAGCAATACAACAAACGCGGTCCCCGGCCTATCGGGGAAGGTGGATGCTTTTCGGAATCGTTATCGGATGTCTCGGCGGCTGGTGGGCTCATAAAACAAACTTATTTGCAAAACTTTTCAAAACAATTTAATTATGTCTAAACGATCTGTAATTCAAACTAACGACGGCTATCTGATGCTGCTCGACGCTGTCTATTTCAACGGCAGACGCATGGGGAACATTTCGGAAGAGGGCCTTGACTGGGGCGGTGAAGACGCCCAGACCGTCGAACTCTGGGCCGCACAGATTCGGACCAGTCCCGTGCTGGATATCGAAACGCGAGCCGCGACGAATGAGATTACCGGAAAGATGATCGAAATGGTTCCCCAGAACTGCGTCGATCTGATGGGCGGCAAAGTCGCGGGTGAGGAGTGGCAAATGCCCGCCAGCTCGATGCGTGTCGAAGGAGATATGCGCATTCTGACCGGTACGGGTAAGACCGTCAAACTCAAGCGCGTTTCGTTGCGTGCCTCGAAGATTCGCGGCGGCTTGGGCGGCGAAAACGTCCTCGGCATCGAATTCGGACTGAAGGTCCTGGCTCCGCTGGACGGCTCTTCGCCCGGTTCGATTCTGCCGACGGAGCCCTTCATCGAGGCCGACCCGACGTCGCTGACCTTCGAACAGGCGGGCGGCAGCCTCCCGGTCGATATCGAAGCCTCGGGTCCGTTCTCGGTAGGTGCTGTGCCCGAAGGCTTCTCGGTGGAAGTCGTGAACGGACGTGTCACGGTGATCGCCGAAGCCAATTCCTCGGGTTCGTCCCGCTCCGGAAATCTGGAATTCATCCTGGAGTCCAATCCTGAAACAAAAGCTACCGTATCGCTTTCGCAGCCCAATGCCTAAGCCATGAAACGCAATGTAGAACTGGAGGCAGCGGAAGCTCTGCTCGATGTGGGGATTCTGCTGCCTCTTCTCCGGTTCCGCCTGCCCGGAGGCCGGGAGTGGGTGCTGCGCGTAACGATGCGGCGCCCCTGCCTGGGAGGGCAGATGCGCATCGTACGCCACTACCTGAAGCTGGGAATCACAGCCCGGGAATGGGATGCTTTCTCCGAAGATGAGGAGCGTGCCTTTTTCGACCGGCATGCCAAACGCCTTTCGCTGATCCTTGCGCTGACGATATGTCGCGGCTATCTGTCCGGACTCCTGCTGGCCCCCGTGGTGGCCTGGTTGATCCGGTGGAAGGTGCCCTCCGAGTACCGGATCGAAGCCCAGCGCTGGTTCCGCAGAATGCGGGGCACGCGGGATTTTACGAGTATTATCGAATCGGCCGAGAGGATCGATCCCTTCCGGTACGAAGCGAGCCGCCCCAAAAGAGCAGGAAAGGGGAGTTAAGAACCGTTTACGAGAGTTCCCATAGCCCCTTCGGAATCGTTTGGCAAATTGCCTCCGCAACAGGATGGTCGGTGCATTACATTCTGTGGAAGGTCAATTTCCAGACACTGGCCATGATGCTGGCCGATGCCCCGCATTATCGAAGCGTCCCGGCCGAATGTACGGAAGCCGGGAGTGCAACGGGAAAACCCGATACCGCACAACTCTTTCAATCGAAACTCAACTTGCAATGAAACCCGTCGAGATAGAATTCCTCGTAAAGAACAATACCCGCCAGGGACTCTCCGGAGTTTCCGGCGGGATTGATGCCGTGGACAAGGATGCCGCGCAGGCGCGAGGCCGTATTCAGGCTTTGAAGGATGAAATTGTGCGACTTCAGAAAGTCATAGCCCAGACGCCGGAAATGGATCAGACGGAAAACATCCGTCAGATAGAAGCATTGCAGCGGCAGCTCCAGGCTTTGCAAGCCGCGACCAAACGCACCGATCTGGTTCCTGCAAGCGCTCCGGCAGCCGTAAGGAGCTATAATAGCCTACATATGGCTATTCAGCAAATAATTCGTGAATCACCGTCGCTGGCAATGGGATTACAGTTGTATTTTCTGGCAGTTTCGAATAATTATCCTATTCTTTGGGATGCAATAGCTCGTACCAGGGCCGAAAATCAGTTATTGGCTGCCAGTGGTGAAAAAACAATTCCTGTATGGCGACAAATACTTTCCTCCGTAGGCTCTTTTCAGACTTTATTGACTGTGGGTATTACTTTGGCAGTTGCGTACGGCAAGGAGATCGGAAACTGGGTGACGAATCTGTTTCGGGGAAAGAAGGCGCTCGACACCGCTCGCATGGCGACTGAACGTTTTCAGAATACGATGCTTGAAGGGGCCCGGAACGCTCAGCAGGAGGTCGTAAAATTGAATCTTCTCTACCGGGCCGCGACGGATAACGCCCGCGCCACAGACGATCGCCGGGAAGCCGTGCGCAAACTCAAAGAGGAGTTTTCGGGTTATTTCAAGAATCTTTCCGACGAGCAAATCATGCTCGGACAAGCGAATGACGCTTACGAGGAGCTGATCAAAAACATTTACAAATACGCCAAAGCGCAGGCGGCTTTCAAGAGTCTGGTGGATATCGAACAGCAAGAGCTGTTCTTCAATAACACACCGGATATCGAACAATTCCAAAAGGCTTATGACAAATACCTCGAGGCCCAAAAGGATGTTGCTGACAAACGGAAAATCTACGATGCGGCGACATGGACCCAACGGGGCAATGCGTCCAAAATGTACAAAGATCTCTCTTGGGCGGAAACCATTCTGTCAGATGCAGAAGAAAGTGTTTCTTACTGGCAGGAAAGGATTTTTGAAGAGATCAGGAAGAACAAAGGAGGAGAAGAGATTATCAATGAGATAGAGGAGAAATTCGATGGCAACCTCGGGGCATTTCTGCAATTCCTCGCAGAGCAGCGGACGAAATTGGCTGCCGTGGCGGAGCAGGCCCAGTTGCTGGAAAACCCGTCCGGCACGACGACCGATCCCGAACCGACTTCCATCGACCAACTCGAAGAACAGTATAAGGCGGCCGTACGTCGCCAACAGCAGAGCCTCGACGACCAGCGGGCCGAGTTGATTGAAAACGAATTCGACCGGGAACGGGAAGCGATCCGCCTCAATTACGAGAAAAACCGTCAGGAATATGAGCGGCAGGAACAACAGACGCTCGCGCTGATTCGCAAACTCCGGGAGTCGGGGGCCGATATCGATTCGAATGCAGAGAAAACCTTTATGGCTGGCACGGCCGCTGCAATAGCCCAAGCTGCGGAAATTCGGGACAGAGAGCTTGCGGATGTCGATAAGAAAGAGGAGGCTTCATACGCCAAGTTGCTGGAGAAGTACGAAACCTACCAGCAGGGGCGTCTGCGAATCGCCCGGAAATACGATCAGGATATTGCCGCTCTTGCCTCAAATCCGGAGGCCCAGCAACTCGCTCGCGAGGCCAAACAAAAAGCGCTCGACGACTTCACGGAACAATTTGCAAGCCAGTTCCCGGAATTCGAAGCCTGGGCCGACCGGGTCGTCGCTGCCTCGGTCAAAAAGCTGGAAAGCCTGGTGATCGAAGCTCAGGAAGAGCTGGAGAACCTGCAAAGCGAGACGCCGGATGACGGTAATGCCATTGCCGTTGCACGGGCCAAACTCCGCATGGCCGAACGGCGGTATCTGGCGAAAAAACAGAACCAAACGAAACAGGAAACTACCGATACGACCTCCTGGACGGAGCTTCACCGCGTATTGACCGACGTTATCGACACCTTCAATGAGGTCGGCGATGCCGTCGGGGGTGCCGGAGGAACTATCATCGCCACCGCAGGAGATATCGCCGGCTCTACCCTGCAAATCATCAATGCCGTTCAGGCATACCGGAAAGCTCAAGCCGCATCGAACACACTCGGCATGGCCTCCGGAATTCTCGGAGGCATATCTGCCGGTATCGGTGCGCTGACCACTATTGTCAATTTGTTCGAGGGCGGTGAAACTTCGATGGAGCGCAACCTACGTCTGGCCCGCGAGTTCAACGAAGAACTTCGGATCATGAAAGAGCGCAGCCGCATCGACTCCGATGAATTCGACAATATCTTCGGGGATCGGGTGTACGACCGTTACAAGCAAAATATCGATGTGGTGCGCACCTCGCTTGAAGAGCTGGAGAAAGTCCGGGAGAGAATCCTCTCGCGCGGGGAAGAAAAATATCAGTTGCCGGGAGAGTGGCGAGGCGGAGCCGGCACGGGACTTTCGGGCTTGTTCAGGTATGAAAAAACTTGGGAGAACATTGCCGATTCGATCGCCAACATGCAGGTTCAGACACGTCACTCGACCTGGTTCCGTTCGGCAAAATATCAGTCCCTCGGTTCGCTGCTTCCCGAATTATTCACGGATGGCGAAGTCGATATGGACGCGCTCCGGCAATTCGTCGAAGAGGGCGGAGAAACTTTCCAGCACCTGGCACGGGAGAATCAGGAGATGCTCCGCGAAATGGTGGACGACTGGGAAACCTACGAAGAGGCATTGACTGCGGTCCGAGATTATTTGCAGGATATTTTCGGCGATCTGGGCAGTACGCTTACCGATGCTTTGGTGGATGCTTTCGAAAACGGCACCGATGCGGCGAATACTTTTGTTGATAGTGTCGGACAAGCCTTGCGCTTGCTGGGTAAGCGTATGGCCTCCTCGATCGTGTTCGGTAAATTATTCGAAGATACCCAAAAACGCATCGAAAAGGTCATGCAGAGCGACCTTTCCGACGAAGAGCGTTTCGCTCAATGGAGCGAAACGATGAAATCGCTGGTTTCGGGCGTCATGGATCAACAGGACGATTTCAATCGTCTGTGGGAAGAGTTCCGCCGCATTGCAAAAGAGAACGGATTTTCGATCGACGAGGAAGCCGGCACTTCGCAGCAGAACGGTAAGGCCGGAGCCACTCAGACTGTAACGCAGGATTCGTTCTCCCGCGTCGAAGGACTGGTCACATCGGTACAGATCCATTCCGCGAATATCGATGAAAACACCGAAGGTATTGTCCCGGTTCTCAAAGGGTCGCTCGAAGCGATGAATGCCATCCGGGAAAATACCGAACCGATACCCCAAATCTATGAACTGTTGCAAACCATAAAACGCGACGGATTAAAAGCGATCTGATTATGGCTGAAATACTCGAAGGACTGTTGCTGATCAACCAAACGGATGTATATGCCCGTTTCGGGGCTTTCCTCGCGGAAACCGGCGAAGACAGACACGACAACTACGATTCGCTGCTCGCACCTCCGGCTCTCAAGCAGCAGGCGGAGGTTTCCATTCGGGAGGAGGACGGCGTCCGTATGCCCGATATACTGACGCAGACTTATGAAGCCCGTGATATTACGCTGCGATTCGCCATCGTCGCCTCGAACGATGTTTCGTTCTTCACGCGCTACGCCTCGTTCGTGAAATTTCTCAAGGAGGGCGACGACGGGTGGCTGGCGCTCCATCTGACGGACGTAGGGCTGAAATTCCGGGTTTATATGACCGGATTTTCGGATTATTCACAACTGGCGCCATTCGGAAAGGGAGAGGTTGCGGCGACCTTCTCGGTGAAATTCCGGGAGCCGAAGCCGACATTCGAACTCGCTGCGTCGATCTAAAGGTCACGTTCAAATCTTCAAAAAATGGAACTCAAAATATATTCGAAAGAAGGGAATTTGAAGCTGACGGTCTCTCCCGATAGTAACAGTGCTGCAACCTGCGGCATACAGGAGGAGAGTGTCCTCGCGCTCTCCTTCACGGCCTTCGAATGCGTCACGCTCGAAGTTTACGATTATGCGGACTTCCTCGGACGGCGTTATTGGATTCTCGAACGTTATCAGCCGAAGATGAACTGCGACAGCGAGTGGAGCTATTCGGTGCAACTGTCGGGGGTCGAAGGACTCACCACGCAGGTCCTGATGGTCAATCCGGATGATGACGACAATCCGATTCTGACACTCACGGCACCGGCACGCGAACATGCGGCGCTGATTATCGCTAACATGAACCGCAAAATGGGGACGACCGAATGGAAAGTCGGAGAAGTGGTCGTATCGGAGTACATCGATATCGAATATACGGGAAAGTACGCCTCCGATGCTCTTTCGGAATTGTCGTCTGCCGCCGGGACAGAGTGGTGGTTCGACGGGATGACGCTCAACATATCCCGCTGTGAGTTCGGCGAGCCTGTCCCGTTGTCTTACGGCGACGGATTGATCGGAGGAATCGAACGGAGCATGGCCGATGGCGTGAAATTTTTCACTCGGCTCTTCCCGGTAGGCTCCTCCCGCAACATCGATCCGGATCGGTACGGACATGCCCGGCTGCAATTGCCCGACGGGGCAAAGTACGTCGAACAGGATACCCACCTCGGTATCATCGAATATTTCGAGCAGGAAGCGTTCGATGCGATATATCCCCGCCGGATCGGTACGGTCGGTTCCGTACGGTCCGAAGAGCGCACAAGCGATGACGGCTCTCCGTTTACGGTCTGGTATTTCACCGATCCCGACATTCCGTTCGATCCCAATCAATACGAAATAGGCGGCCTCGTCAAACGGGTGACCTTTCAGACCGGAGAGCTTCGCGGACGGGAGTTCGAAGTGAATTACGACTCGGAAAAGAAGGAGTTCGAGATCATCACCCAATGGCCCTACGACAACGATATGCAGTTGCCGTCGGAACCGTTGGTCCCGGCTCCCGGGAACGAATACGTGCTCTGGAATATCAGTATGCCGGACAGTTATTATCCTGCGGCCGAACAGGAATTCAAAACTGCGGTAGATACCTTTATGGCCGACAGCCGTAAAGATATATCCGTGTTCCAGGCATCGACGGATTTTACGGTTGTCGATAAAAGAAACCTCGATTTGAAGCCAGGGCAACGGATTCGGCTCGGAAGCGACAAGTTTTTTCCCGATACCGGATATCGCGATATCCGTATCGTCGCGATCAGTCGCTCCGTCGTTCAGCCCGGAAGCATGACTCTTAAAATGAGCGATGTCCTCTCCACAGGCCGTATTTCCCGCATCGAAAATCAGATTTCGGAAGTGACGCAGATAACCCGGCAGGTTTCATCGGAATTTCCTGACATCATTAAATCGTGGGAGGAAACACCGGCGAGCGACACGACGCTCTATTCGTCGCGTAAGAGCGAACGGGAATTTCTGAACAAGCGCCGGGGAGGTACGGTCGAAGGAATCACCCGATTCCTTAAGCGGCAGCAACTCGACGAGGGATTCCGGACAAGCGACTTCGCCAGCGGCATCACCGGCTTCGGTGCACAGATCGACGGACGAGGCGCCGGCGAGCTGGAGAGCCTCTTCATCCGTCGTTTTCTGGAGGTTCCGGAGCTTCGGTACAACCGTGTGGGCATCAGCGTCGGGGATGACTGGAGCGCTCCGGGCGCCGGGGTGATCGAGAGTGTGGACAAGGATCAGAAGCTCGTAACGCTCAAACTCGAAGAGGGCGAGATCGGCGCCGTAGCGGTCGGGGATATCTGCATGGGTATCTTCCACGACTTCGACCCGTCGAACAATGCGACGGCAGATTCCGACGACGGCCGGGGCAACTTCTCTTTCTCAGGCTTCGCAACGGTCTATTTCCGTATCACGGAGGTCCTGGGCGACCGCAACGAGCAGTTCCGCTACGGGCTGCGCCCCCTGTCGGCCACCTTTACCAAGCAGATCGATCCGATGGAATCGATGACCTTCGTAGCCTACGGATCGTTCACGAATCCCGCCCGGCAGAGCTCGCGCTACTCGACGCGCACCTACCAGCGTTATCTCCGCAATGTCAGCGACTGGGAGTTTACGGCCGAGAATATCGCCGCGCAGTTCGGCGACCTTACGAACCTCTCCGTCTTCGGGATCCAGATGTCGGGCTATTCGGCCTATCTGGATAATATCTATCTGCAAGGTATGATCAGCAGCCTGGACAAGAAGGCGCTGCTGGACACCCGGAGCAAGCTGTTCCGGCTGGTAGGCGACAACGGCGTCGGCGTGGCCTTCACCCCGGAGGCAGGCTGGAAGCAAGGCAAGCTCTACGACCCCGCGACGGGACAGTTCCAGAAGGAGTTCGACATCGAACAGATCGATCAGACGGCCACCGAAGCCCAGGCCACTGCCAATTCCGCCGATCGCAAAGCTCAGCAAGCCAAAGATTACATCGATAACACGCTGCCCGGCGAATTGTCCGAGATCAACAAACGGCTGGACGGTGTCGTGGAAAACTGGTTCTATCCCTATACTCCCTCGCTTTACAATGAACCGGCCCAAACATGGATAGCGGACGGCGAGCAGGAAAACCATATCGGCGACACGTTCACCAATACGCTGCCCGCGAATTTCGACCCGACGGACGCAGGCTGCTGGGAGCAGGACAGCATCGGTGCATCCTATATCGACGGCATTAAGACCTGGGATCAGATCAAAATCGCCGACAGCACCCGCATCCGGCTCAAAACTCCGGTCGGAGGAATACCCAAAGGCGCCGTACTGTCGGTGGGCGAAGGCTATACGATGGGTTACAATCCGATAGCGTCATCCGGAGCGGTTATAGCAAGTTACGTATGGAGCCAGAGCTATACTGTCGGAAGCGACAATCCCTACATGGCTTTTGTCATCCGCAAAACCGATAATGCCAAAATCACTCCGGCGGAATACCCGCAGATTCACTTCACCATATCGAGCGACGAGACGACGAACCCCGATGCGGGCAAATCGTGGCGGTGGGTAAAAGAAGAGGACGGAACCTATAAATGGACGCCGATCGCCGACAGCGATGCGGTAAAGGCCCTGCAAGAGGCGGCGCGGGCGCAGGACACGGCCGATGCCAAACGTCGTGTATTCGTCGTAACACCGACTACACCCTACGATGTGGGTGACATCTGGACGCAGGGCGAAGGTGGCGACATCATGCGCTGTATCGAATCCCGTGCAACGGGCAATTTCGAAAGCTCGGATTGGGACAAAGCATCCAAATACACCGATGATACGGCAGCCAACGAAGCCAAAGACGAGATTGCTAATCTTCAGTTCGGCGCCCGCAACTATATAGCCCGACAATTCCTCTATGCGTGGAACAGCGCCAAAGAGGGTGTTTCGGACGTGGTGACTTCGGGATCGGACGCAGACGGAGCCTACATGAAGATCGATGCCAACAAAGCGAGCAATGCAGGGGTAGCTATTGCGGCTACGAGCCAGATCGTAAACTGGACGGATTGCTTCGGGGGTAAGATCGCCTACAAGGCCGGCATGTCCTATGTCTTCAAGGCACGCATCAAACTGCCGGAAACCAAGACCGGCTGCGTGTTCTGTGCCGTTTATGAAGACGGATACGACATTATATCACGCCCGCCATCTGCTCCATATTCTGATGTGTATGAAGCCGTTTATACGACCAAATCCGGAAAGTCCTTGTTAAAAATCGTACTTTACGTCGATTATTGGCGACCGATTTACATTTACGACATCCAGCTCACGGAAGGCAACAAGGCCCCCACGGGATACATCACGGCCGAAGAGGATGTGCAGGCGCAGATCGAGCAGGTGAAGCTGGATGTGGACTACATTGCCTCGGATTCGAGCCTGACGCCATCCGACAAACAGCAGGTGGCTAATGAATGGGTGCGGATTCAAGGCGAATACTGGAGCATCATGGCGAATGCCGAAAAGTATGATGTCCCCACGGATTCATTTACGGTCTATTTCCAGGCACTCGAAGATTATCTCACGCCCCTGCTGGCCGATATGAGTACGACATCCGAGATAACCGGCACCGAGTTCAGAAAAGTATTCTCCGATTATTATGAAATAAGCAGCAACATGTCGGACTTGATCGACGACGCGATAGACGAATCCATCAAATCGACAGAGTACCTCAAGAAGGCTATGGAAGACGGAAGTACCGAGGTGAAAGGCGGTCTGATAATGACCAATGTGATGTTGCTGAAAAATGCTGAAGGCGACGTGACGGCCGGCGTGAGCGGCTTGCAGGAAGACGATGTGCCCTTCTGGTCGGGAGCCGACTACACAAACCGGAAAAAAGCCGTGTTCAGAGTACACGCCGACGGGGAAGTACACGCAACCAAAGGAACCGTCGGAATCCTGCAGGTCAAAAACGATTCCGTAGAGGTGAGCGATGCGGCCGCAAGCGGAGATAAAATCATACTCACCCCATACAGAATTACGTCCATATCGCAGGTTCTGGGTGCTGTGAGTGTACCGGGTGTCATAGAAACGAAAGAAGTGAGCGCACTGGCTACGGGACAAAGCAATCCTTTTGTCCGAAATGTTTACGAGTCAAGTCCGCCGTTTACCTGTGGGCAGGGAGTACAGATGTCAGCCCGGATTACAGCCCGCATCACAGGCAATGCCGAAGGAGGTGGCGGGGGCGTAAAGATCGAGGTGGTAAACGCTTTGACGGGGAAAGCCGATCCCCTGTACCGAAACAGCACGGCTGAAGCCCAAAACACGAATTTGAATATCGACGAGACGATTTCATATCTTTTCACTGGAGCAGCCCAGAAGTACTACATCCGGATTACGGTCGAAGCATCGGCAGCCGGAAAACTTACGGCCTCTGCAACGATGAATGCCGCCCAATTCAACTTCGTGAAAGACATCCGCAAGAACCTGATCGCTCCCAACGGAGTAGCCGTTGTGAAAGGATCGAGCAACTATGCGGTATTCACGGGAGATATTTTCGAAGTCCTGATCGGAAAAGCCGGATTACGTATTCAAAACGGGTATGTCTATAAGAGAGATACCGACCATACGACCTGGACAAAGATTTGAGAACCGCCATTGGAGACAGTCGTAAATTAATTGAAGAATTTTTAATGGCTGCGATGGACCATGTATGGAATACGTCGGTTGTCGGCAGAAAAGTGAAAGACGAAGTAGACGGTCAGCATCGAATCTGACAAATAAAGTCCTTCGGGGGAGGACACAAAAAATCCCCCGGTTTGTTAGCAGTCATCTCACCTACATACCAACAAATGCACGATTACTCGCAGCGACCGGGGGATAAAACCTCCTGCTGCGAGTAATTTTTTGTGTCGTTTCCTGTACAGGGGACGGCTGGTATGTAGATGAGATACGCAAAGATACTAATTTTAATAAAATAATCCCTATGTTTACAATCAGGGTAAGCCGCGATGATAGCGGATAAATGAAA